>OKVC01000785.1_pt1 | contig 12515 bp, 9 predicted proteins | sample 1606641 | NCBI WGS metagenome assembly OKVC01 (sample SAMEA3882518, study PRJEB24775) | human gut metagenome | biome: human-associated habitat; feature: intestine environment; material: feces | place: Netherlands | collected 2009/2010
CCGAGGGTGATGTGCTCGGCTGCGTGCTGTTTGCCGCCGCGCGCGGCGGCGCCCCCGCCGGAGAAACCGAGCGTAAGCTCGCGCAGGCGGTCGCCGGCTTTCTCGGCAAGCAGATGGAGAGCTGAAAGCCACCGAAAGCAGAAAAAGACCTCCGGGTACGCCCGGAGGTCTTTCGCTATGCGTGCAGCCATTGCGCGCCCTGTACGCCGCGGGTGCGCCCTGATCCTGAGACGGGATGAACGTGCCGATTGCGGAGAACAATGGTAGATAACGCGGTAAATAGAGATCAGATAAAAGAGAAAAGAATTGATAAAAAAGAGATGGGTCAGATCGCAAATGGACAAAAACAGTGCGTACGCAGCCATCCCAACTGCACTATGGTAGTTGCAGTTTAGCCCAGCGTGGATGAAAAGTCAAGAAAAAATCGCCTGAAATCTGTAAAATCAGGGATTGACAGGAAATTCACGCGCATGGCAAAACTCTGGCAAAGGAAAACCGTTGAACTTCGCGGCGTTCTGATGTAAAATAAAAAGGTACGCAATCCTGCGATACCGCAAGCAAGAGGGAGGTACGGCGCATGACCGTATTGGTGACCGGCGGCATGGGCTACATCGGCAGCCACACGTGCGTGGAGCTGCTCGAGCAGGGCATGGATGTCGTCGTGGTGGACAATCTCGTCAACAGCAGCGCAGAGGCGGGCAGACGGGTCGAACAGATCACGGGCCGGCCGCTGAAATTTTATCAGATGGACGTGCGCGACCGCGCCGGACTCGACCGCATTTTCACCGAGCAGAAGATCGACTGCGTCATTCATTTCGCGGGCCTCAAGGCCGTGGGCGAGTCGGTGCAGATGCCGCTGGAATACTACGACAACAACCTCGGCTCGACGATCACGCTCTGCGAGGCGATGCGTGACCACGGCGTCCGGCAGATCATTTTCTCCTCGTCGGCAACGGTGTACTCCGGCGACAACGAGATGCCGCTCTACGAGACGTCCCGCACCGGCAACTGCACGAATCCCTATGGCTGGACGAAGTACGTCTGCGAGCAGATCCTGCGCGACTATGTCGTGGCCGACCCGAGCTGGTCGGTCGTGCTGCTGCGCTACTTCAACCCCATCGGCGCGCACCCGAGCGGCCTCATCGGCGAGGACCCGCGCGGCGTGCCGAACAATCTCATGCCCTATATCTCGCAGACGGCCATTGGCCGGCTGAAGTGCCTGAGCGTCTTTGGCGACGACTATGACACGCCGGACGGCACGGGCGTGCGCGACTATATCCACGTCATGGATCTCGCGCGCGGCCACGTCGCGGCGATCGCCTACATGGCGGAGCACACGGGCGAGAGCATCTTCAACCTCGGCACCGGCAAGGGCTACAGCGTGCTCGAGATGGTGCGCGCCTTCGAGGCGGCCAACCACGTGCATGTGCCGTACCGGATCGCGCCGCGCCGCGCGGGCGACCTGCCGACGGTGTACGCCTGCCCGGACAAGAGCGCGCGCATCCTCGGCTGGCGCGCGGACTACTCGCTCGAGGATATGTGCCGCGACAGCTGGCGCTGGCAGACGCAAAACCCCAACGGCTACGAAACTGCCTGACGGCAACGCTTTGCGGCTCGCTCCGGCGATCCGCAAAAGCCTTGCGCCGCCTGCGGGCGGCGCATTTTTGCGGCCTGAAGGGGCCGCGCTGTTCACATAATGTGCAACAAAAATCAAATTGGTTATTGACAGCCTGCACTAGATGTTGTACGATATATCCGCTTTTAATACAAGATGAAGCGGTTTTTTCCACAAGATATTGTGTTTTTCATTCAGAGGGGGAGGAAGAGAGAAATGAAGATCATCAAGCGCAACGGCGCCGAGGCGACGTTCGATATCTCCAAGATCATCATGGCCATCACGAAGGCCAACGCCGCCGTCGAAGAGTGCGACCGCATGACGCCGCGGCAGATCCAGCGCATCGCCGAGAGCGTGGAGCTCGCGTGCCAGGAGCTGGGCCGCAGCGCCGCCGTGGAGGAAATTCAGGACATGGTCGAAAAGCAGATCATGGCCCACGGTGCGTTCGAGGTCGCCAAGGCCTACATTACTTACCGCTACACCCGCAGCCTGGTGCGCCGCGCCAACACGACCGACGACCGCATCCTGAGCCTGATCGAGTGCAACAACGAGGAGGCCAAGCAGGAAAACTCCAACAAGAATCCGATCGTCAACAGCACGCAGCGCGACTACATGGCCGGCGAGGTCAGCCGTGACATCACGAGCCGCCTCCTGCTGCCGAAGGACATTGTCGAGGCGCACGAGGAGGGTATCATCCACTTCCACGACGCGGACTATTACGCGCAGCACATGCACAACTGCGACCTCGTGAACCTGGAAGATATGCTCGAAAACGGCACGGTCATCACCGGTACGCTCATCGAGCGGCCGCACAGCTTCTCGACCGCGTGCAACATTGCGACCCAGATCATCGCGCAGGTCGCCTCCAACCAGTACGGCGGGCAGTCGATCTCGCTGACGCATCTGGCCCCGTTCGTGCAGGTCAGCCGCGAGCGCATCCGCCGCGAGGTCGAGGCCGAAATGCAGGCCATCGACGCGCATCCGGGTGAGGAAAAGCTGGCCGAGCTCGTCGAAAACCGCGTGCGCGAGGAGATCCGCCGCGGCGTGCAGACGATCCAGTATCAGGTCGTCACGCTGCTGACCACGAACGGCCAGGCCCCGTTCGTGACGGTGTTCATGTATCTCGGAGAGGCGAAAAACGAGCAGGAGCGCCATGACCTTGCCATGATCATCGAGGAGACGCTGCGCCAGCGCTATCAGGGCGTGAAAAACGAGAAGGGCGTCTGGGTCACGCCGGCGTTCCCGAAGCTCATCTACGTGCTCGAGGAGGACAATATCCACGAGGATTCGCCCTACTGGTATCTCACGGAGCTGGCCGCCCGCTGCACCGCCAAGCGCATGGTGCCGGACTACATCTCCGAGAAGAAGATGCTCGAGCTCAAGGTGGACAAAAACGGCGAGGGCCACTGCTACACCTGCATGGGCTGCCGCAGCTTCCTGACGCCGTATGTCGACGAAAACGGCAAGCCGAAGTACTACGGCCGCTTCAATCAGGGCGTCGTGACCATCAACCTGCCGGACGTGGCGCTGTCCTCCGGCGGCAACATGGAGAAATTCTGGCAGATCTTTGACGAGCGGCTGGAGCTGTGCCACCGCGCGCTCATGTGCCGCCACGAGCGGCTCAAGGGCACGCTCTCGGACGCCGCGCCCATCCTGTGGCAGTACGGTGCGCTGGCGCGCCTGAAAAAGGGCGAGCCGATCGACAAGCTCCTCTACGGCGGCTACTCGACCATCTCCCTCGGCTACGCGGGACTGTATGAGTGCGTCAAGTACATGACCGGCAAGTCTCACACCGACCCCTCGGCCACGCCGTTCGCGCTCGAGATCATGCAGCACATGAACGACGCCTGCGCCAAGTGGAAGCAGATGCACAACATCGACTTCAGCCTCTACGGCACGCCGCTGGAGTCCACGACCTACAAGTTTGCCAAGTGTCTGCAAAAGCGCTTCGGCATCATCCCCGGCGTCACGGACAAGGGCTACATCACCAACAGCTACCACATCCATGTGACCGAGCATATCGACGCATTCAGCAAGCTGGCTTTCGAGTCGAAGTTCCAGGCGCTCTCCCCCGGCGGCGCGATCAGCTACGTCGAGGTGCCGAATATGCAAAACAACATCCCGGCTGTGCTCGAGGTCATGAAGTTCATCTATGACAACATCATGTACGCCGAGCTCAACACCAAGAGCGACTACTGCCAGGTCTGCGGCTACGACGGCGAGATCCAGATCGTGCCCGAGGACGGCAAGCTGGTCTGGGAATGCCCCAAGTGCCACAACCGCGACCAGAACAAGCTGAACGTCGCCCGCCGCACCTGCGGCTACATCGGCACCCAGTTCTGGAATCAGGGCCGCACGCAGGAGATCAAGGAGCGCGTGCTGCATCTGTAACGTGCAAAAACGAAAACCGGCGGGCGTGTCCATGCGATACGTCCGCCGTTTGTGAGGAAACTGCTATGTATTATGGAGAGATCAAGACCTGCGACATTGCCAACGGCGTCGGCGTGCGCGTGACGCTGTTCGTCTCCGGCTGCACGAACCACTGCTACAACTGCTTCCAGCCGCAGACATGGGACTTTCATTACGGCCAGCCGTTTGACGCGGCGGCCGAGCAGATCATCTTCAACGAGCTGGAAAAGCCCTTCATCCGCGGCCTGACGCTGCTCGGCGGCGACCCGTTCGAGCCGGAAAACCAGCGCGCGCTCGTGCCGTTTCTGCGCCGGGTGCGCGAGCGCTATCCGGATAAGGACATCTGGGCGTATTCGGGCTTCACGCTCGACAAGGAGCTCACGGTTGACGGCACGCACCCGCGCTGCGAGGTCACGGACGAGCTGCTTTCGCTCATCGACATCCTCGTCGACGGGCGCTATGTGGACGCGCAGCGCAACCTCAGCCTGCGCTTTCGCGGCTCGGAAAACCAGCGCATCATCGACATGAACCGCACCCGCGCGGCGGGGCACATCGTACTCTGGGAGGGCATGAACGGATGGAAGTGAAGATCCAAAAGCTGCGCCCCGGCGCCGTCACCCCGCGGCGCGGCAGCGCGGACGCGGCGGGCTATGATCTCTATGCCTGCCCGGCGGACGGGCAGAGCGTCACGATCGCGCCGCACACGACGGCGATGATCGGCACGGGGCTTGCCCTCGCCATCCCGGCGGGGTATTTCGGCGGCGTGTTCGCGCGCAGCGGCCTTGCGTCCAGGCAGGGGCTGCGCCCGGCAAACTGCGTCGGCGTGATCGACGCCGACTACCGCGGCGAGTGCACCGTCGCGCTGCACAATGACACGGACGAAGTGCGCACCGTCGCCCCCGGCGACCGCATCGCCCAGCTCGTGATCCTGCCGTTTCTCGCGGCGGAATTTTCGGACGCCGACACGCTCGACGAAACCGACCGCGGCGCGGGCGGCTTCGGCAGCACCGGCCGGTAAAGCAACAAAAAACGCAGCCCCCTTCGAGCGTCTCGAAGGGGGCTGCGTTTTGCTTTATTCAGCGGCAAACTTGCTTTATTCAGCGGCAAACTTGCTTTATTCAGCGGCAGTCTGCGAATACGGGCGAGAATTCGTCGAGCTTCTCGCACGTGTAGCGCCGGGTGTTGTCCTCGCACACGGGCAGCATCTGCTGCGTGAATGCGGCGCAGCGCGTCCATTCGTCGGTGACGGCCTGACTGTGCGCGGTGTTCAGGTCATAGTGCTGCGCGAGATAGTCGGCGAGGTAGGGCGTGAATTTCTCCGCGCCGAAAATGTTCAGATGCTCGGCGTTGGCGAAATCATTGAGCGGGTCGAGGCCGATGGCGTCCATCTGCGTGTCGAAGTTCGCAAAATCATACCCGTACTCGTGCACGACCGCCTCCAGCTCGGCAAACACGGCGTCATAGTTTTCAATGACGGTGCGGTGCGGGAAGCGGGCAAAGAGCACGTTTTTGATTCCCCGTGCCTTGGCTGTCTCGCAGAAGATGCGCAGGCTCTGCTCGTTGAAATCGTCGAGCGATTGCTGGCGCACGGGGATCTCGTCCGTCTCCGTGAGGAACATGGAGATGGACAGAAACGGCTTGGTGTACGAATAGCCCGCGTCGCGCGCCTGCTGCTGCAGTGACAGCGAATTGCGGATGAGGTCCGGCTTTCTCCAGTTGTCGTGGTATTTGAGCAGCGGTACATAGTACGACAGGCGCTTGCCCTGCACGCACTCGTTGATGGCCTGCACCTTGTTGCGTGAGAGCGGCAGCGTGTCGAGCCATTCGCGCGTTGCGGCCTTGCCGAGCTCCTTGCGCTCGTCCTCCGTGTAGAGAAAGCCGTTGACCTCGACCACGTAGACCGCGGGGCTCTGCCGCTTGGCACTCTCACGCAGCATGGAGGGGTACATGGTCCCCTGTGCGGCCGACACGGCCAGCGGGTAACTTGTAAACCCGGCGTGCTGCCATGCCAGCGGTGCGCAGTAGTCCGTGAACGTCTCGCTCGCGCCGAGGATCATGACGTCGAGCGAGTTTTTCGGCTCCAGATAGAAGCTGCGGATGTACTGCTGCTCGGTGGCGTTGTTGACGGCCAGCAGCCGCGTGAGCGCGCCGTAGACCAGCGCCACGATGAGCAGAAACGCGATCACGCGCACGACGGTATTTCTTTTTGCGTGTTGTTTTGGATTCATTGATGTTCTCCACATGCTGTGTTAGCGCCACGCGGCAAATTGCGGCGAAAACTCGTTGAGATTCTGCTCCGTGTTCGCAGCGGCCAGCTCCTTGCACAGCGGCAGCGTCTGCGTCACGAAGGCGGCGCAGCGGTCCCACATGGCGGTGAGCTCGGCGCTGTACGTGCCCGTCAGGTCATAATGCGCGGTGAGATACTGCCCGAGCCATGCGGTGAAGATCTCCATGCCGGCGGTGTTGAGGTGGTCGGAGTCGATAAAATCCGCGCAGCGGTCAAGACCGATGGTGTCAAACGCGTCGTGCAGGTCGAGCAGGTCGTAGCCGTATTCGCCCACGACGGCGGCCACGTCGTCAAAGACGCCGGGGTCGGTCGTCTGCGTGCGGTGCGGCGTGCGCAGAAAGAGCGTCTGCACGCCGAGACTCTGCGCCTGCGCGCAGAACGCGCGCAGATACTGTTCGTTCGCCGCGCTGAGCGTCAGCGGCCGGACATCGGGCTCAAAATCCGCGGACAGGGACTTGCACACCGTCTCCACGCCCTTGGTCAGCGAGCAGCCGGTCTCATCCATGATGTGCAGACGCCGCTGCACCGGCACCCATTTCCCCACCTGATACCAGTTGGTGTGGTACTTGGCGATGTTGAAGTAAAACGAGGCCTGCAGCTCTCGCGGCACACAGGTGCGGATGGTCTCGAGCCGGTTGCGCGACCAGGGAATGTTGTCGATCCACTTGCGGAGGTTGGCCTCCAGTGTTTCCGGGTTCTCGTCGTTGATGAAGCCGTCGATGTCCACGACGATCAGCTTCGGGTGCTGGCGATCCACGGCCTCCGTGAGCAGGGAGCCGTAGAGCCGTGCCGGGATGTTCGAGACCGTCAGCGGATAGCTCGTGTAGCCGTACTGCTGCCACGCGAGCGGGGCGCTGTAGCCGGTGTAGAGCTGGCTCGCGCCGATGAGCACCACGTCGAGGCTGTCCTCCGGCTCGAGGAAGAAGCCGTGCACGTGGCGCTTGTCCCAGTCGTTATTCGCGACGAGCATCGGGGAGATGAGCCCGATGCCCAGCACGGCGATGAGCACGAAAACGATCGCGCGTACCGCTGTGCGGGATTTGGAGATCGGTCGTTTTGTCATAGCTTAAAACTGCATATACACGAATTCGGATGCCTGCACGCCGGGGCCGTAAACGCCCATGAGCACGACGGCGAAGATGCCGGCAAGCAGCACGGCCCAGCGCAGGGCGAGACACTTCTCGTCGAGGATCTCGCGGATGGTGCGCTGCGAGCGCTCCTGAATGACGGAGGCGGTGAAGATGACGAGCGTGCCGAACAGCAGTACGGCCCAGTCATACCGCGTCAGCGGCAGCGCCTCGAGCACGGCGCCCGGCCGCAGCTGCGACAGGTGCAGGTCGGTCACGGATTTTAACATCATGCCCATCGCGGCGCGAAAACCGTCGGCGATGTCAAAGTAATAGCCGATGAGCACGACCACGAACGTGCGCAGCATGGAAAACACCTGATACCACGCGCTCTTGCGCTCAATGTGCAGCGCGGCGACGACCTTGTCCGACACCGGCTGCAGCAGCGTTGACACGAGGATGACCATGCCGTTCCAGAAACCGAAGGCGACGTATTTCCAGCTTGCCCCGTGCCAGATGCCGATGATGAGAAACGTGATCAGCGAGGCCACGGCCGTCGGCAGGACCTTGCCGATGTGGCTGCCGAGGTGCTGCCTGGCGTGGCGTCCCCAGTTGAGAAACGCCTTCGAGATCGACAGCGGGTAGAACAGGTAGTTGCGCAGCCAGTCGCCGAGCGAGATGTGCCAGCGGTGCCAGTACTCGGTGAGCGTGCGCGAGAAGTACGGCCGGCGGAAGTTTTCGCCCATGGTGATGCCGAACATCTGCGCCACGCCGCGCGAAATGTCGATGCCGCCGGAGAAGTCGGCATAGAGCTGCAGCGCGTACACGAGTGCGGCCAGTAGCACATACGTGCCGGCGTAGTCGGTGTACGCCCCGGCGACGGTGTGGATCATGTCCACGGCGCGGTCGGCGATGACAAGCTTTTTAAAAAAACCCCAGAGGATCAGCTGTGCGCCGAAGCGGATGTTGTCAAAGTTATACTTGTGCTCGTCATAGAGCTGGTGCGCCAGCTGGTCGTACACGCCGATCGGGCCCTGAATGATCTGCGGGAAGAAGGACACGAACAGCGCAAGCTTGCCGACGTTGCGCTCGGCGGGCACTTTTTCGCGGTAGACGTCGAGCACGTAGCCCATGGACTGGAACGTGTAAAACGAGATGCCCAGCGGCAGCAGCAGCCCGATGTGGCCGAGCGAGACCGTCAGCCCCACGGACGCAAAGAGCGTCTCCATGGACTCGGCAAAGAAGTTATAGTATTTGAGCACGGCGAGGATGCCGAAGTTCAGCAGCAGGATGGCGATCATGAGCGCCTTGCGGCGGGACTTGCAGCGCTTTTTGTACGCCTTGCGCTCCTCGCGCTCCCAGTCCTGCTTGTGCGCGGCGACGGTCTGCTCCATGCGCGCGGTCATGGCATCCATGCCGCGGGCGCCGAAGTAGGTCGTGAGCGTTGTGATGACGATAAAGCCCATGTAGCGCAGGCACACGAACGCGTAAAACGCGTAGCTGCCGATCAGCAGCACCACCCACTGGAACCGCTTCGGCACGAGGTAGTACAGCACCAGCAGCGCGAGCACCAGCAGGTAAAACGGCAGCGATGTCAGCGTCATGCTTCGTCCTCCGGTGTCCGGCAGGTGTTGAGCACGTCGGTCGCAAACCGGTCGCGCACGAGCGTGAAGTCCCCGTCGTGGTACAGCGCCACGCGCGGCATGTCACGCGAGAGGAACACGGCCACGCCCTCCGTCACGGAGTAGGCGCCGCAGCGTCCGAAGGCGATCACGTCGCCCACGCGCAGGGGCGGCAGCTGCGCCTCGCGCACGAGCACGTCCGCCGTCGTGCACAGGCTGCCGCAGAGCATCCACGGCTCGGGCGCGTCCGCGCTCTCGCGCAGGAGCGTCAGCGGCGGGGACTGCATGCCCATGAGCTGACCGTCATACTTCACCTGATGCATACCGCCGTCGCACACGGCATAGTTCACGCCGAGGTTGCACTTGGCATCCGCCACGCCGGTGAGAAACGTGCCGCACGGCGCTGCGAAAAAGCGGCCCATCTCGATCGTGAGCGGGTACTTTTCCCCAAAGGCGCGGATGTGCGCCGCCGCCGCGTCGAGCAGCGCGCAGTCGCGCGCCTCGGCGTCGTCGCGGAAGCACTCGGCATTCAGCCCCGGGCCGTATTCCACGTGCTGCGTCGTGAAGCCGTAGCGTTCGTGCAGCATCGTGAGGTATTCGTCCAGATGCGCAAGCTCCTTGGCGATCACGGCGTCCTTGCGCTTTTGCGTGCCGGAAAAGTAGTGGATGCCGACGATCGTCACGTTCGGAAATTCCGCGCGCCGGGCGACGAGATCGGCCAGCGCGTCGGGATCCATGCCGAACTGGCTGCCGGCGGTCAGACGCGGCAGCACGCGCACGTGCTTGCCCTGCGCGGCCGCGGCCGCGCAGATAAGGTCAAAGTGCAGCGTGCTCTCGGCCGTGAGCAGGTCTGCGCCCAGCGCGACGGCGCGCGCGACATCGTCCGCGCCCTTGTTCACGCCGGAGTAGAGGATGCGCTCGGGCGCGATGCCGAGCTTTTCGCAGATCGTCAGCTCGCCCGGGGAGCAGACCTCCACCCAGCGGAACACGTCCGGCAGGCCGCGCAGCACGAAGGGGTTTGCCTTCATGGAGTAGCAAAGCTGCACGTGAGAGCCGAACGCGGCGCGCACTTTTTCAGCGCGCGCCGTGAAAGCATCCAGATCAAACAGATACAGCGGCGTGCCGTATTTCGCGGCTGCCGTCCGGAGTGCAGTCTTGTCCATCAGTCCTCGTCCTGCAGGCGCTGCACCATGGCCAGCAGACTCTTGGCGGAGTTGAAGTTCTCCGGCACGAGATCCTTTGCGCCGATCTCGATGTCGAACGCGTCGTTGAGCGCCGCGACGAGCGACACGATGTCGAACGACTCGAGAATGTGGTCGTCGATGAGGGCGGTCTCGGTCTCAAAATCCACGTCCGGGCGCAGATCGGTCAGAATGTCCATCAGTTCCTGTTCCATAATAAAATACCTCCTGAAATGTGAGTAATGTAAGCGATTATCGGTGGGCGTCGGCGATGCGCCCGGCCAGCGCGCGCATATCCGTCTTGCCGTTGTCGAGCCGGGGCATGGCGTCAAGCTGCTCGATCTTGCGCGGCACCATAAAGCCCGGCAGGTCGGCGCGCAGGGCGACGGCGATGTCGCGCTTGGTCACGCCCTCGCCGGTGTAAAACAGCCAGATCTGCTCGTGCGTTTGGTCGTAGAGCGCGCAGGCGTCCTCCACGCCGGCCACCTTCGCCGCGGCGAGGTCGATCTCGCCGAGCTCCACGCGGTGACCGAGGTGCTTGACCTGCCGGTCCTTGCGGCCGTGGAACATGAGGTTGCCGTCGGGCGCGAAGTGCCCGAGGTCGCCGGTCTTATAGATGCGCTCATCGTATGCGTGGTTGAGCGGGTTTTGCAGGAAGCTCTCGGCCGTTTTCTCGCGGCTGTTGTAGTAGCCCAGTGCGAGGATGGGGCCCTTGACGCAGATCTCGCCGATCTCGCCGTCGGGCACGGCCTCGTTGCGCTCCGAGAGCAGAAACACCTCGTAGTGCGGGTACGGCTTGCCGATCGGCAGCACGTCGGTGTCCTCGACCAGACCGGGCACGACGTAATACGTGCACGAGGCGGTTGCCTCCGTCGGGCCGTACTGGTTGACGAACCGGGCCTCCGGCAGCGCGAGCTGCCACTGGCGCAGGCAGCTGCACGGCATCACCGAGCCGGAGAAGCACACCTTGCGCAGGTGTTGCGGCGCGCTGCACTCGAACGCGCCGAGCGCGGCCGGCACGGTCAGCGCCGAGACGCTCCAGCCCACGGCCGTGACGCCCTTGTCGTTCATGTATTCGAACAGACGCTCCGGCGACATGAAAAGTTCCTTCGGGATGATGGCCGTCGTCGCGCCGAAGCGCAGCGGCAGATAAATGTCGCGCACGGCGGCGATGTAGTCCAGCGGCGACTGGTTGCCCAGCACGTCGGCACGCGCGATGCCCATCACGCCGGCGTAGTCCTCGATGTAGCACATGAGCGAGTGCTGCGCCGTGATGACGCCCTTGGGCGTACCGGTCGAGCCGGAGGTGAAGATGATGTACAGCGGGTCGAGCTCACGCGCGCGCGCGCGGCAGTCTGCCAGCAGCGCGGCGTCCTCGCAGCCCTCGAGCAGATCCTCCGCGATGAGGATCTCGCCGCCGAATTCCAGCGTCCTGGCCTTGTCGTAAAACGCGCGCTGCACGATCATCAGGTCGGTGTCGAGCGTATTTAAAATAGAGTTGAGCCGGTGCACGGGCATCGTCCCGTCCATCGGCGCGTAGCAGCAGCCGGCGTATACCGCGCCGAGAAACACGGCCGGGGTGTGTGCGTTGCGCCCACTCATCACGGCGATGGGCGCCTTGCGTCCGGCGCGCAGCCTTGCCGCCGCCGTGCCGATGATGCGCGCCTCGCGCCGCACGTCGGCAAAGGTCACCGCGCCGTCCTCGTCAAGAAAGGCGGGCTTGTCCGGACAGGCTGCGGCGGTGACTTCCAGCCAGTCGAGCACGTTTGTATCCATGCGTGCAGCTCCTTCCTGTTATCTATCCATAATCGGCAATTATCCTATCATGTTTCCCCGCTAAAAACAAGCAAAACCGCGACAGTTTTAAGAAAAGGTAAGATTCCCGCGCGCCCGCGCTCCGCACTTGACGCACCCGCAGCCAAAACGTACAATGGGTGTTGGATAACTGCACAGCTTTTTGGACAGCAAAAGGAAAAGCTGTTTGATTTTTACAAAAATATCGCTGGAAGTTTGTGTATAATACCCCTATCGGTGTGCAATAAAACGTGGTATCCTTTTGGTTAGTAAGCGTGACGGCTGAAGTGGGGCGGGAAACTCCGAAGCGTTCCCGCCCCGCCCCGCCGTGCGCGTTTCCGGTTCGGACAGGCTGCGCTTCGGAGGTCTGCCCTCCGGCCGGGATCAACAGGGGGGATGCCCGCGAAGGGAAAGGAAGAACGAAGATGTCAAAACAGGTTCAGAAAGTGTGCAATGCCATCTCCACCGCTGCGGTGGTGCTGGTGGTCATTCTGGCGCTGCTTCTGGTGGGTGTGCGGCTGGTCGGTCTGCGGCCGATGT
>OKVC01000804.1_pt1 | contig 12246 bp, 10 predicted proteins | sample 1606641 | NCBI WGS metagenome assembly OKVC01 (sample SAMEA3882518, study PRJEB24775) | human gut metagenome | biome: human-associated habitat; feature: intestine environment; material: feces | place: Netherlands | collected 2009/2010
CATGGAGGTCCTCGTAAGAAAGAAAATCTTTTGTCAGCGAATACAAAAATTATTATCCAATACCGTTTAACATGCACATCTCTAGTGGTTTCGATAACTGAAATTATTGAATATTATAAAAAGGGTTATATGTCGGCGACCGTAGGAACACGTTGGCACTTAATGAGCAGTGATGATTTATCATCGCTGTCGAATTTAGTGTCCACTACGTGTGAGTCGAGCGAGAGCGCGTCACAGACATATAACCCTTTTTATAATATTCCACCAATAACTTCAGCTTATCAAACTACCTACAAATCACAATTTTTATAGACAAATTTTGTATACCTGCCGTATAATAAGAATTATACAAAATTAATAGGAAAAGGAAACATCAACATGAGCGATTTTAAATATGTATTCGGTCCAATTCCATCCAGAAGATTAGGAAGATCTTTAGGGATCAGTCCATTGCCTAAAAAGACTTGCAACTATTCTTGTATCTACTGTCAGTTAGGAAGAACCGATAAAATGACAAATAAACGTCAGGAATTTTATAAAACAGAAGATATCATTGCAGAATTTAAACAATATCTGAAAGACTCTGATAAATTCGATATCGTAACCGTGGTTGGAGAAGGAGAGCCTACGTTAGCATCGAATCTTGGTGAATTAGTAGATGCATTAAAAGCATTAACAGACAAGCCTGTTGCAGTGATCACAAATGGTGCATTACTTTCTGATCCACAGGTCAGAGAAGAATTGTGTCATGCCGATATGGTATTGCCATCCTTAGATGCTTATGATCAGAAAATTTCCAAGAAGATCGACCGTCCTTATGGAACGATTAAATTTGAAGAAGAATTTGATGGTCTTAAAAAGTTCACTCACATGTATGAGGGAGAACTTTGGTTAGAAATCATGTTAGTTGACGGAATTAATGATGATGAGCATTCTATTCTTGAATTTAAAAAGTTATTAAAAGAATTAAAATATGACAGATTATACCTAAACACACCAGTTCGTCCGCCAGCAGAAGCAGATGTGAATGTCGTATCTGAAGAACGCATGCGATATGCGGTTGAGACACTTGGTGGTATTTCGATTGAGATGATGAGTTCTGGTGCATTTTTCAGTGAGATTGAAGATGACTATGAAGCGGTCAAATCGATTATCGGAAGACATCCAATGAATCAGTTTGAAGTAAGAGGATTCTTAGAAAGCAGAGATGTCAAAGATCCAGAAGCAATGATGGAGCAGATGAAACAAGATGAAGAAATCAATGTGATCGATTATAAAGGAATCTTGACATTCCGCTTAAAATAGTAAGGAGAAATAATATGAAACACAGTGTAAAAAGAGTGGCAGCGATCCACGATCTTTCAGGATTCGGAAGAGCCTCCCTGACAGCGATCATACCAATCCTTTCATCCATGGGAGTTCAGGTTTGTCCATTGCCAACAGCAATCCTGTCTAATCATACTGGTGGATTTGATACTTTTAGTTTTGTAGATTTTACAGATCATATGCAGGACTATATCGATCACTGGAAAGAATTAAAGATTGATTTTGACTGCATTTATTCTGGATTTTTAGGGTCTGAACGTCAGATTGAGATTGTTTCTGGATTTATTGATGATTTTGGAACGAAAGATAACATGGTCGTGATCGATCCAGTACTTGGAGATAATGGAAATTTATATTCAACGATGGATCAGGGATTGGTTGAAGGAATGAAACATCTGGTGACAAAAGCAGATATCATTACACCAAACTTTACTGAAGTAAGCCTTCTGTTAGGAGAAGAATATAAACAGACAACGACCGATGAAGAGATCAAAGAATGGGTAAAACGCCTGTCAGATATGGGACCAGATATTGTGGTTGTGACAAGTGTTCCAGATAAAGAAAAAGATAAAGATTCTAATGTAATCGCCTATGATAGAAGTTGTAATACATACTGGAAGATTAAATGTCGCTATATCCCAACATTCTATCCGGGAACAGGGGATGCTTATACTTCTGTTATGATCGGAAGTCTGTTAGACGGAGACAGTCTGCCAATTGCATTGGATAAGGGTGTACAGTTTATCACACAGGCAATTAAAGCAAGTTATGGATTTGATTATCCAAACAGAGAAGGAGTATTGCTTGAGAGAGTACTGGAAGTGCTGAAAATGCCAGTAGTTTTGGGCGGATATGAGATGATCTAGAAAACAGACAGGAGGTGTCTGATATGTTTCATTTACTAGATTCAGATAAATGGGAACGACAGAAACATTTTGAATATTATATGCAGATGATACCATGCGGTTATACCGTCACAGTACGTTTAGATGTGGAAAATCTGTACCAGCAGGTCAAAAAATGTGGATTAAAGTTTTATCCAGCATTTATTTACTGCGCAGGGAAAGTCATTAACGAGAAAAAAGAATTTAAGATGGGAGTCGATCAGGAAGGAAGACCTGGCTATTTTGATGTGATGCATCCAAACTTTACGATCTTTCACAAAGACGACCATACATTTTCAGACATCTGGTCTTATTATGATGACGACTTTCAGATATGTTATCAAAATATCATAAATGATATGGAAACTTACAAAGATGTCAAAGGACCAAAAGGAAAAGAAGGGCAGCCACCAAACTTCTTCTGTATTTCCTGTGTGCCATGGATGGATTTTACAGGATACAGCACATGGGTACCAACCGGAAGACCAAATCTATTTCCAATTATTACATTTGGAAAATATGTGGAAGAAGATGGAAGAAGAAAATTATCTGCTGCCTTGACGATATCCCATGCATCGGCAGATGGATATCATGCTAGTATGTTTTTTGAAAGATTGCAGGAAGTATTGAATGAGTTTGTAATTCATTTTTAAGTGAAAAAATTGATGATTATAACAGCAGTATGTATTATGAAAAAAATAGCTTTTAAGAATAAAAAGATAAAATTATTTCCCTTGCAAAAATCCTACCGAAGTAGAAGCAGACAATTTCTCCAACATCAAAGATACTTCCTCTTCAGACTCCTGAAAACCACCCGTGATCCACTGCCGGATCACAGCCATACAGCCACTCACAATATAAATATGCAAAGAAGATAAAGTCTCTGCATCATAATCCGGTCTTCGGCTCTGCCACATCGGCATTGTCCAGCGCTGTGTGGCAAACAGAAGTTTATTCTGAAATCCAGGATCACCATGATCTGAAAACAGAAGCCTTACTAACTGCTTATGCTCGCTGATATAAAAGATAATCGAATTCATCAGCTGAGAAATCGAATTTTCCTTTTCAAACTGGATCATATCTTCTTCCAGCGTATTCAAAATCTCATCCTCAATGGATTCCAAAAGATCCATCGGACTGGAATAATAAGTATAAAATGTACTGCGGTTAATATCTGATTTCTCACACAGAAGGGAAACGGATATTTTCTGTATTGGCTGCTCTTTTAATAAATAAAGCAAGCTCTCCCTGAGCACACGTTTCGTCTTTAAAATACGACGATCAGTTTTCTTCTCTACCATATCAAAAACTCCTTTAAAATCATATAAAAAGATAATCTACAAAACAATAAAAAATGTTTGATACCCGCCAAAAACTCTATTTTTGTGGTTGTTCTATATACATATATTTATTATAATATACATATGAATGAAAAACAACAGTTGTAGGATAAAAGGAGGCACAGACATGAACCGGCAAGATTTTTATGATGGAAAATTATTTGACGCATATCGTTATATGGGTGCACATAAAGACGGTGACAAGATCCGTTTTGTAACCTATGCACCAAGAGCCTCCAGGATATCGATCATTGGAGAATTTAATGACTGGAATGAAGAATTTATGGAACAGGACGCACAAAGCGGTTTCTTTTTATTCTACTCAGACAAAGCCAAGGAAGGCCAGATGTACAAATACTGCATCTACGGACCTGATGGAAATAGGCAGGAACATTGTGATCCTTATGGATTTGAGATGGAATTAAGACCAGGAGCATGTTCTATTATTCGTGACATTACGACATATCAGTTTCATGATGATTCATGGATGCAGATGAGAAGTGTTGGCATGGAAGATGCTGTCAATGTCTATGAGATGCATATGGGATCGTGGCGAATGAACGAAAAGGATGAAAATGGCTGGTATCAGTATGACGAGATTGCCGAGATGCTTGTGCCTTATTTAAAGAAGAATAACTATACCCATGTAGAATTAATGCCGTTATCTGAACATCCATTTGACGGATCATGGGGATATCAGAATACTGGATTTTTCGCACCGACCAAGCGTTATGGAACCCCGGATAAATTAATGAAATTTGTTGATATGATGCATCAGGCGGGAATTGGAGTCATCATGGATTTTGTACCAGTTCATTTTGCAGTGGATGGATACGGATTGAAATTATATGATGGAACACCGCTATATGAATATGATAATAAAGACACTGGGGAGAGTGAATGGGGAAGCTGCAACTTTATTCATTCCAGAAGAGAAGTCCAGTGTTTCTTACAATCAGCTGCTAACTACTGGCTGGAAGAATATCATTTTGATGGAATCCGTATGGACGCAGTGAGCCGTCTGATCTACTGGCAGGGAGATGAAAACAGAGGAGTCAATGACACAGCAATTGACTTTCTAAAAGCATTGAATTTAGGTTTAAAACAACGCCATCCAACAGCTATGCTGATCGCAGAAGATTCTACCTCATATCCCGGAGTGACAGAACCTGTATGGAAAGGTGGTTTAGGATTCGATTACAAATGGGATTTAGGATGGATGCACGATACCTTGGAATATTTCCAGACCGGGCCAGAATACCGAAGCCGTGATTATCATAAGCTGACATTTTCCATGGTATATTTCTGGAATGAACGTTATATGCTGGAATACTGCCATGATGAAGTTGTCCATGGTAAGGCAACGATCTTACAGAAAATGTACGGAGATTACGAAGACAAATTTCCACAGGCAAGGGCAATGTATATGTATATGATGATCCATCCCGGCAAGAAATTAAACTTCATGGGAAATGAATTTGGTCAGTTAAGGGAATGGAGCGAGGCAAAGGAACAGGACTGGATAATCTTAAAATATCCGATCCATGATGCTTTCCATAAATATATGATCAAATTAAATGACATTTATAAGAAAGAAAAAGCATTCCATTACGACTACCATAAGGAAAACTTTGAATGGCTTGACTGTCATCAGGAAGAGAGATGTATCTATGCGATCGGAAGAAAGACAGCTGACCATATGATCGTTGGAATCTTTAATTTCTCTGACAAAGAACAGGAAGATTATAAATTAATACTTGAAGGCCATTATACAAGAAGAACCTTGTTACATACTGAATGGGAACAGTATGGTGGAACGATGAAGAAACGCAAAGAAAATATCCATTTAAAGAAAAAAGGCAAGAACAGTGAATTGACGATCACACTTCCAAGATACAGTGGAGTTTTATTAAAACTAACATACAAATAAGAAAGATAAAAATAAATACAAAGGGGAGAAACAGCAAGAGTTTTTTATGGATGGAGCACTCAACATCATTTATTGAGATACAAAATATAATATAGACTTCCTATATACAGCCTTTGTTCTGCAGGAGAAGAAGATCATGGAAGATTATGTAAATAATCATTCGGAATGCAGAAGAAGGGATTTTTTGCAGAGCATATGCAGATACTTTTTACATCTGTATGCCAGCGAGTAGGAAATTTTATAAGGAGATGAAAATTATGAAAATATACGATTTAGTAATCATAGGTTCTGGACCAGCCGGAATGTCAGCAGCAATCTACGCACAGAGAGCTATGCTTGATTTTATTGTGATCGAGAAAGAATATATGCCAGGAGGTCAGGTTGTACAGACGTATGAAGTCGACAACTATCCAGGAATTCCAAAGACTAATGGAATGGATCTTGGAATGAAATTTTCGGAACATGCCAAAGAACTGGGAGTCGAAAGCATTACAGCGGAAGTAAAAGAAATTAATGCAGACAATGAGATCAAAGAGATTATCTTGAAAAATGGTGATATTCTTAAAACAAAGACGATCATCCTTGCAACCGGAGCAGTCCATCAGACGTTAGGAGTCGAAGGCGAAGAAAAACTAAAAGGAATGGGAGTATCCTACTGTGCAACATGTGATGGAGCATTTTTCAGAAATAAGGTCACAGCAGTTGTTGGTGGTGGAAATGTTGCATTAGAAGATGCATTATTTCTAAGCCGTATGTGTGAAAAGGTTTATCTGATCCATCGAAGAGATGAATTTCGAGGTGCAAAGATCCTTCAGGATGAAGTAAAGAAGAACGATAAGATTGAAATTTTATGGAATACGATCGTGACAAAAATCGATGGTGATGAGGTTGTTCAAAGTATACAACTACAAGATGTAGATAACCATGTGGATAAGTCACTAGATGTTGATGGAATCTTTATCGCAGTTGGGACAAAACCAGCTTCCAAACTTTTATCTGGAAAGTTATCAACAGATGAAAAAGGATATATTATTGCAGGAGAAGATGGTGTTACAAATATTCCGGGAATCTTCGTAGCAGGGGATGGAAGAAGCAAAAATCTGCGACAGGTAGTGACTGCAGTGTCCGACGGGGCCAATTGCGTGTACTCTGTCGAGCGATATCTCCAGAATTCCTAATTTTCAGACAATTTAAGCCATTTTTTAATAGTGACTCATAAATTAAAAATCAACCGCTTTTTGACGATTTGTGCTAGTTGTATAACAAAAAGCAGGTTGATTTTTTTATGGAAAAATTACACACATATTGCTAACAAAATACCCACAAAGTTATCAACATACAGAAATGGCATATTTTAGCCAAAAATGAGTTACCCACAGAGTTATCCACATTGTCCACATCCATAATTCGACAAAATTAAATTGTGGATAACTCGAAAAAGAAACATATGTTTTGTTCACTATTTATAAAAAGATTTTGTTTTCTTAAGAAGAATTATATGTTATAATGAATGCATACAAAAAAGGTAAAGGAGATGGGAGCCATGAAATTCATTATTAGTGGAAAGAACATTGAAGTTACAGAAAGTATCAAAGCAGCAATCGAAGAGAAACTCGGACGTCTCGACAAATATCTTGTAGATGATACAGTCGTAAACGTAACGTTAAGTGTTCAGAAGGGAAGACAGAAGATAGAAGTTACCATTCCTATGAAAGGGCACATTATCCGTGCTGAAGAAGGCAGTGAAGACATGTATGTATCTATTGACCTGGTTGTTGATGTCATTGAACGCCAGATTCGCAGATATAAAACAAGACTTATGAATCAGAAACATGATGGAACAAGCTTCAAACAGGAATTTATGGAGCAAGAAGATGAAGTGGAAGATGATGAGATCAGAATCATCCGAAGCAAGAAGTTCGCCATCAAACCAATGGATGTAGAAGAAGCTTGTGTACAGATGGAATTATTAGGACATGATTTCTTTGTATTCCGCAATGCTGATACATTTGAAGTCAATGTTGTATATAAGAGAAAAGGAAATACATACGGACTGATCGAACCTGAATTTTAGAAGATCGGAAGATAGAGGAGATCCTTAATGATAAGGATCTCCTTTTTCATGCATAAAATTATAAAAAGTTTATATTTTATTGATAATTTTTACAATTAGTTAACTTGCACCTTATAATGTTAAGTGTTACAATAACAAAGATTATATAATTGATATAAGTCTACCCTGATGTCATCGAAGACAGGCAGAAGAATCGGGGATATAGTAAATGTAAAAAGAAACTTAGGAGATTAATTTATGGGTTTATTTGATAAAGTATTTGGTTCTCACAGTGATAAAGAACTGAAACGAATCAGCAAGACAGTTGACAAGATCGAGGCACTGGATGCATCCATGCAGCAGCTATCTGATGAAAAATTAAGACATAAGACCGTTGAATTTAAAGAAAGACTTGCAAATGGAGAGACATTAGACGATCTGTTACCAGAAGCATACGCAACAGTAAGAGAAGCCAGTAGCCGTGCGATCGGATTAAAACATTATCGTGTTCAGCTGATCGGTGGTATCATCCTGCATCAGGGACGTATCGCGGAGATGAGAACTGGTGAAGGTAAAACTTTAGTGTCTACTTTACCTGCATATTTAAATGCATTAGAAGGAAAAGGTGTTCACATTGTAACAGTCAACGATTATCTGGCTACCCGTGATGCGGAGTGGATGGGAAAAGTTCATAACTTCCTTGGATTAACCGTTGGTGTCGTTACAAATGATATGGAGAACGATGAACGTCGTGAAGCTTATAACTGTGATATTACTTATATTACAAACAATGAATTAGGATTTGACTACTTAAGAGATAACATGGTCATCGAGAAAGAAGATCTGGTACAGAGAGATCTTCATTATGCGATCGTCGATGAGGTCGATTCCGTATTGATCGATGAGGCGAGAACACCACTGATCATTTCCGGTGAGAGTGGAAAGTCTACAGAATTATACCGTGCATGTGATATCTTAGCACGCCAGATGGAACGAGGAAGTTCTGATGGTGAGTTATCTAAGATGGATATTTTAATGAATGAGGATATCGAAGAAGACGGAGATTTCCTTGTCAATGAAAAAGACAAACAGATCATGCTGACTGCAGAAGGTGTGAAGAAAGTTGAGAAATTCTTCCATATTGAGAACCTTGCAGATCCAGAAAATCTTGCGATCCAGCATAATATCATCTTAGCACTTCGTGCACATAACTTAATGTTTAAAGACAAAGACTATGTCGTAAAAGATGATGAAGTACTGATCGTCGATGAATTTACAGGACGTATCATGCCAGGTAGACGTTATTCAGACGGCCTGCATCAGGCAATCGAAGCGAAGGAAAATGTAAAAGTTAAGAGAGAATCCAAGACTCTTGCAACGATCACATTCCAGAACTTCTTCAATAAATATGATAAGAAAGCAGGTATGACAGGTACTGCGCTTACAGAAGAACAGGAATTCCGTGAAATTTACGGAATGGACGTTGTTGTAATTCCAACAAACAAACCTGTCCAGAGAATCGATCATGACGATGCGATCTATAAGACAAAACGTGAGAAGATGAATGCTGTTGTCGAAGACATCATCAAATCACATGAAAAAGGACAGCCAGTCTTAGTTGGTACGATCACAATTGAGATGTCCGAAGAATTAAGCACAATGCTTAAGAAACGTGGCATCAAACATAACGTATTGAATGCGAAATTCCATGAAAAAGAAGCAGAGATCATTTCTCATGCAGGTGAGATCGGTGCTGTAACGATCGCTACAAACATGGCTGGTCGTGGTACTGACATCGTGCTTGAAGATGGAGTTGCTGAACTTGGTGGATTAAAGATCATTGGTACAGAACGTCATGAATCCAGACGTATCGATAATCAGTTGCGTGGTCGTGCCGGACGTCAGGGAGATCCAGGTGAATCTAAGTTCTATTTATCTCTGGAAGATGATCTGATGAGATTATTTGGATCTGAAAGAATGATCAGCATATACAATGCACTAGGAATTCCAGAAGGAGAAGAAATCCAGCATAAGACGATCAGCAAGACAATTGAAAAAGCACAGAAGAAGATCGAGAATAACAACTTCGGTATTCGTAAGAATCTGTTAGACTATGATAGAGTTAATAATGAACAGAGAGAAGTCATGTACAAAGAACGTCGTCGTGTTCTTGATGGAGATGACATGAAAGAATCTGTTTTAAATATGATGAAAGAAACAGTTGCAAACCATGTATATCAGGTGATCAGTGATGAACTTCCACCAGAAGAATGGGATTTTGCAGCACTGAATGCAGAGTTGCTTCCAATTGTTCCTTTAAATAAGATCGTATTAACAGATGCAGAGAAATCTTCAGGAAGAGTTGATGATCTAGTAGCAAGATTACAGGAAGAAACTGTTGCATTATATGAACAGAAAGAAAAAGAATTTGAAGATTTCGATCTTCGTGAGATTGAGCGTATCATCTTATTGAAAGTTATCGACCGCAAGTGGATGGATCATATCGATGATATGGATCAGTTACGTGAAGGAATCGGACTTCAGGCATATGGACAGAGAGACCCAGTTGTTGAATACCGTATGGCTGGATTTGAGATGTTCAATGAGATGACAAAGGCAATTCAGGAAGAAACAACAGGTGCATTGTTCCATGTACAGGTTGAGCAGAAGATTGAGAAAGAAGAAGCTCCAAAGATCACAGGAACAAACAAAGATGCTGAAGTTGAGAAGAAGCCTTATGTTAGAAAAGGAGCTAAAATCGGCAGAAATGATCCTTGCCCATGTGGAAGTGGTAAGAAATATAAGAACTGCTGCGGAAGAAATAAATAAGGAGTTGTTTGTAAATGATTGAAGCAGAACAATTACAATATAAATTAAACTCTTTTCAGGAACCACTAGAAGATCTTAGTGGTTCCCTTGCGTTAGAAGCAAAAAAAGAGAGAATCGATCAGTTAGAACTGAATATGGAAGAACCAGGATTCTGGGATAATGTCGAGGAATCCCAGAATGTTATGAAAGAAGTCAAAAGCTTAAAAAGTGTTGTGGAAGAATATGATGATCTGAAAACAAAATATGAAGATATCGAGACATTGATCGATATGGCACAGGAAGATGAGGATACAGATCTGATCGAAGAAGCAACGGCATTGATGGATGAATTTGAGACAAAATATGAAGAATTACGCATTTCAACGCTGTTAACCGGTGAATATGATAAGGACGATGCAATTCTTACGTTACATGCCGGGGCAGGTGGAACAGAATCTTGTGACTGGGCAGGAATGCTTTACCGTATGTTTACAAGATGGGCATACAAGAAAGGTTATGGAACGGAAGTTTTAGACTATCTTGACGGAGATGAAGCAGGAATCAAATCTGTCACAGTGAAGATTTCAGGGATGAATGCTTATGGATATTTGAGATCAGAGAAAGGTGTTCACCGTCTTGTCCGAATTTCGCCATTCAACGCAGCAGGAAAGCGACAAACATCATTTGCATCCTGTGATGTCATGCCAGATATTAAAGATGATATCGAAGTTGAGATTGCAGATGAAGATATCCGAATCGACACATATCGTGCGAGTGGAGCTGGTGGACAGCATATCAATAAGACAGATTCAGCAATCCGTATTACTCATTTACCAACAGGAATCGTTGTACAGTGCCAGAATGAGCGATCACAGCACAAGAACAAAGATCAGGCGATGAAGATGTTAAAGACAAAGTTATATCTGTTAAAACAGCAGCAGCATTTGGAGAAACTATCAGACATCCGTGGAGATGTTGGAGATAACGGATGGGGCAACCAGATCAGATCTTATGTACTGCAGCCATACACCATGGTAAAAGACCACAGAACAAATTTTGAAAGTGGAAATCCGAGTGCAGTATTAGATGGGGATCTGGATGGATTTATGAATGCTTATCTTGCGTGGAACAATAACCGTAAACAAGAAGAAAATTAAATAAAAACCATATAAGATTAAAAAAACAAAAGGGTGAGGATATGGCAGGAAAAATAATGAAAGCAATGATTGCGATGGGAGTATCACTTGGAATCGTAGGTTTACTATTTACGATATATTGCAATGTACAATTAAAGACGGCAAAATGTCAGACATATTCTGTAGATCATACAGAGAAGATCAAAGAAGTGGACTATGTGATCGTGCCAGGGTGTCTTGTATACAAAAGTGGGAAACCATCGTATGCACTAGAAGACCGCTTAAATGGTGCATTAAGATTATATCAGGAAAAGAAAGTACCGAAGATCATCTTATCCGGTGCAGCAAGAGAAAATAAGACAGGAAAAATATTTTTGACAAATCGTAATGTAGCCGAAGAAGATATTTTGATCGATGATGGAGGACTTGATACCTATTCAACGATCTATCGTTGCAAAGAAGCATTTCCAAATAAGAGATTTATTGTATGCACACAGCAAAAATACTTTAAAAGAACGGGTTATCTGATCAGCAAGCTTGGAATGAATGGGTATTGTATGGGTATTGACAAACATCAGTACAAAAAAGAAATTTATGAAAAATTCGGCATCAGTGAAATGGAAGTAACGGATGAAGTATTTGAAAGTCCACAGTCCGTAGTATTTGATGAAGCAGAGAACCGTATGCATACGATCAAGGCAGTCATGCTTGCGACATTAGGAGAGTAACCGTGAAATCAGAGATATTATCGGCACTGAGAAGTGCTGAC
>OKVC01000806.1_pt1 | contig 12240 bp, 9 predicted proteins | sample 1606641 | NCBI WGS metagenome assembly OKVC01 (sample SAMEA3882518, study PRJEB24775) | human gut metagenome | biome: human-associated habitat; feature: intestine environment; material: feces | place: Netherlands | collected 2009/2010
CACAGAAGAACAAAAGGAACGAAACATGAAAGAAACAAACTATTATGTAATTAAAAAGAAAGCAGTTCCAGAAGTGTTATTAAAGGTCTTAGAGGTCCAGAAACTGTTAGATTCCAAGAAAGCAGTTTCTGTATTAGAAGCTACAGAGAAGGTGGGAATCAGTCGAAGTTCTTATTATAAGTATAAGGATGATATTTTCCCATTTTATGCTGGTAAGAAAGGCCGAAGTATCACATTTGTGATCGAAGTTGATGACCAGCCGGGCGTTATGGCCTCGATCCTTAACATTTTTGCACTTTATAAGGTAAACATCCTGACAATTCATCAGAGTATCCCGATCAATGGAAAGGGACTTTTAACAGTCAGCGTTGATATCGAAGACAGCCAGACGGATGTCTCGGCAATGATCCAGGATGTTGAGAAGATAGAAGATGTATCTTATGTAAAAGTGATTGCAATGGAATAGATGTATAAATATACATGACACATTTTTGGAGGGCAGAATGAAATATGTTATCGTTTTAGGAGATGGAATGGCCGATGAGCCGATCGAAGCAGCAGGTGGAAAGACACCACTGCAGTTAGCAGATAAACCAGTGATGGATGAGATGGCGAAAGTTTCCGAACAGGGAATTGCATACACCGTACCATCCAATTTACCAGCAGGAAGTGATGTGGCGAACCTTTCTATGTTAGGTTATGATCCACAGGTTTACTATTCTGGAAGATCACCACTGGAAGCGTTAAGTATCGGTGTTGATATGAAAGATACAGATATTGCACTTCGATGTAACGTTGTAACCATATCTGAAGACGAAGACTATGAAGATAAGACGATCATCGACCACAGTGCAGGAGAGATTACTTCCGAAGAAGCAGCGATCCTGATTGAAGCTGTGAGAAAAGAATTAGAAGATGATGAATATAAGTTTTATCCTGGAGTCAGCTATCGCCATTTAACGATCTGGGATCATGGAGAAGTGGTTGAACTTGTACCACCACATGATGTTCTGGGACAGAAGATCGGGCAGTATCTCCCAAAACAGGAGAAATTAAAAGAGATGATGAAGAAGAGTTTTGATATCTTAGATCATCATCCGATCAATGAAGCAAGAGCCAAGAGAGGTTTAAACAAAGCAAACAGCATCTGGTTCTGGGGAGCAGGAACGAAACCGGCACTGGATGATTTTAAAGAGAAGACTGGAATGAACGGAGCGATGGTATCCGCAGTTGATCTGTTAAAAGGAATCGCAGTCGGAGCGAACATGAGAAATCTTGATGTTGAGGGGGCAAATGGTGGTCTTGACACGAATTATCATGGAAAAGCAATGGCAGCAGTCGAAGCACTACTTGAAAAAAATGACGATTTCGCTTATATTCATGTAGAGGCACCTGATGAGATGGGGCATCAGGGAAGTCTCGAGAATAAGATCAAAGCAATCGAACATCTTGATAAGGAAGTTGTAAAGGTTGTCAAAGAAGAATTAGAGAAAGCTGGAGAGGATTTCAGAATTTTGATCGGACCGGATCATCCGACACCAATTGCGATCCGTACCCATTCCAAAGAACCGATACCATTTATGATCTATGACAGCACAAAAGATTATGAAGGTCAGGAAGAGTACAGCGAAGAAGCAGCGAGAAAGACAGGACTTGTCATTTCCCACGCTTATGATTTAATGAATCGGTTATTACAAAAATAAGAGAAATAATTTTAGGAGGCACAAGATGCTAGTAGTTAAGAAATTTGGTGGTACTTCTGTAGGAAATAAAGAACGTATCATGAACGTAGCAAAAAGATGTATTGAAGACTATAAAAAGGGAAATGACGTTGTCGTAGTTTTATCAGCAATGGGTAAAATGACAGATGAACTGATTGCAAAGGCAAAAGAGATCAATCCAAATCCATCCAGAAGAGAAATGGATATGTTATTAACAACAGGAGAACAGACTTCTGTATCTTTAATGGCAATGGCAATGGATTCCCTTGGAGTTCCAGCTGTATCCTTAAATGCGTTTCAGGTAGCAATGCATACAACATCTGTATACAGTAATGCAAGAATCAAGAGAATTGATACAGATCGTATCATGAACGAATTAGAGCAGAGAAAGATCGTTATCGTTACAGGATTCCAGGGAGTTGACCAGTTCGATAACTACACAACACTTGGACGTGGTGGATCTGATACAACAGCTGTAGCACTTGCAGCAGCACTACATGCAGACGCATGTGAGATCTACACAGACGTAGACGGAGTTTACACAGCAGACCCAAGAAAAGTACCAAATGCTAAGAAATTAGATGAGATCACATACGATGAGATGTTAGAGATGGCAACACTTGGAGCCGGAGTACTTCACAACCGTTCTGTAGAACTTGCCAAGAAACACGGAGTTGCTTTAGTTGTTAGATCAAGTCTTACAACAGAAGAAGGAACAGTCGTAAAAGAAAATGTAAAATCAAAACAGAATGAGATCAGCGGTGTAGCAGGAGACGACGATGCAGCAAGAATCGCAGTTATGGGAATTGAAGATACACCAGGTATGGCATTTAAGATTTTTAATGTATTAGCAAAGAAAAATGTAAATGTAGATATGATCCTTCAGTCAGTAGGACATAATGACAAGAAAGATATCTCCTTCACAGTCAAAGAAGAAGAATTAGATATCGCAGTAAAAGCATTAGAAGATTACCTTCCAGACAGCTATTATGAAGAAATCAAAGCAAGCAAGGAAGTTGCCAAAGTATCTATCATCGGAAAAGGATTATTAAATCACTATGGAATGGCAGCTCGTATGTTTAATGCATTATACAAAGCAGATGTGAATATCCGAATGATCTCAACATCTGAGATTCGTGTGACTGTGTTAGTAAACCAGGAAGACATGGTGAAAGCAATGAATGCAGCACATGAGGAATTTGAGGCTTAAATTTTAATTTACGCAATCGAAACCACTAGTGGGTGTTCGTAGGTTCCTTTCATCTTCAGTTAGCGAATGCAAAACTTATCAACCAGTATCGTTTAACATACACACCCTGTAGTGATTTGAATAGCGTTCCGTTGTATGAGATAGAAATAAGATAAGAACAAATATTTATAATATATCGGTGGCAACGATTAGCAGATTTTAAGTGCGTTTTTTACAAATTCGTAGCGCCCTGTGGTTGAATGTCTGACCGTAGCTGCGGGCATTTTGGCTCGCAGCGAGGGAGTTTTCAAAGGAACAGGCGCGGATCAGCGATTTGCAAAAAACGCTCTTAAAATCTGCGTGTTGCCAGCGATATATTATAAATACTTGTTCTTATCTTATTTCTATCTCATACATGAAACACTATTACAAATCAGAAGTTGACGATATGGCAGAAACATGACAAAATATACCTACATAGATTCAGAAAGGAATATACATTATGAAACGTAAAGATTATATTTCATGGGACCAGTATTTTATGGGAATTGCCATTTTATCTGCCCAGAGAAGTAAAGACGATCACACACAGGTGGGAGCATGCCTTGTGAATGATCATAATAAAATTTTATCTGTCGGTTATAACGGAATGCCAACAGGATGTAACGATGATGATATGCCATGGGAGAGAGAAGGAGATCCTCTTCATACCAAATATTTTTATGTTTGCCACGCAGAATTAAATGCTATTTTAAATTATGGTGGTGGTTCTCTTGATGGTGCGCGTGTTTATGTAACATTATTCCCATGTAATGAATGTGCAAAAGCAATCATTCAGAGTGGTATGAAAGAAGTTATCTATATGCAGGATAAATACGCAGATAGTGATGCGACAAGAGCATCAAAGAAGATGTTTGACATGGCAGGTGTCAAATACCGTCAGTTTGTGCCAAAAGGACAGACAATAGAAATTGATTTATAAGGTGAAGACATGGATATTATTAAAATTTTACAAGAAGAATTAGGAATCAGACGAGGACAGGTAGAGACAACGATCAAATTGATCGATGAAGGCAATACGATCCCATTTATTGCAAGATATCGAAAGGAAATGACAGGATCATTAGATGATGAAACACTCCGTAATTTTCATGAGAGATTATTATATTTAAGAAATTTAGAAGACCGCAAAGAAGCGATCAAGAAGAATATCGAAGAACAGGGAAAACTTACAAAGGAACTGGCAAAGCAGATCGAAGAAGCCAAAACACTGGTAGCAGTAGAGGATTTATATCGTCCATACAAACAGAAGAAACGTACCAGAGCTATGATCGCAAAGGAAAAAGGATTAGAACCATTAGCAAATCTGATCCTGCTTCAGATGACAAATGAGCCATTAGAGAAAGAAGCCAAAGCATTTATTAATGAAGAAAAAGATGTAAAGACTGTAGAAGATGCATTAAAAGGTGCAAATGATATCATTGCAGAGCATATCGCAGATGATGCTGAATATCGTACATGGATCCGCAAGGCAACATGGGATCATGGAAAGATCACATCTACAGCGAAGAAGCCAGATGAATCATCTGTATTTGAGATGTATTATGATTTTGAAGAACCGATCAAGAAGATCGCAGGATATCGTATTCTTGCGATTAATCGCGGGGAAAAAGAAGGAATCCTTCAGGTAAAGATCGAGCCAGATATGCAAAAGATCGCATCATATCTAGCAAGAAAGATTGTAACAAAGAAGAATCCAAATACAACAAAAGCTCTATTTGCAGCCATCGAGGACAGTTACAAACGTCTGATCGCACCATCAATTGAACGTGATATCAGAAACGAATTAACTGAAAATGCAAGTACAGAAGCAATCAAAGTTTTTGGAAAGAATTTAACACAGCTCCTGATGCAGCCACCGATCGCAGGCCAGGTAGTTCTTGGATGGGATCCGGCTTTTCGTACAGGATGCAAGTTAGCGGTTGTTGATGAAACAGGGAAAGTGTTAGATACAGTAGTCGTTTATCCAACAGCACCTCAGAATAAAGTGGAAGAAGCCAAGAAAGTAGTCAAAGGACTTATTAAGAAATACGGAATCACCCTGATCTCTATTGGAAATGGAACTGCATCCAGAGAATCCGAACAGATTGTCGTTGATATGTTAAAAGAGATTAAAGAGCCAGTACAGTATGTCATTACAAATGAAGCAGGAGCATCCGTATATTCTGCAAGCAAATTGGCAACAGAAGAATTTCCAAACTTCGATGTAGGACAAAGAAGTGCAACATCCATCGCAAGACGAGTTCAAGATCCACTAGCAGAATTAGTAAAGATTGAGCCAAAAGCGATCGGAGTTGGACAGTATCAGCACGATATGAATCAGAAACAGTTATCTGAAGCTCTGGGAGGTGTTGTTGAAGCAACAGTAAATAAAGTCGGAGTTGATCTTAATACAGCATCTGCATCTCTTTTGGAATATGTATCCGGAGTATCCAAAGCAGTAGCAAAAAATGTCGTAGCATATCGTGAAGAAAATGGAACATTTAAGAACAGAAAACAGCTGTTAAAAGTAGCAAAGCTAGGACCAAAAGCCTTTGAACAATGTGCAGGATTCTTAAGAGTATCCGGAGGAGACGAGCCACTTGATGCAACTGGCGTACATCCAGAGACATACAAAGAAACAGGGATGTTACTAAAGAATTTAGGATATTCAACAAAAGAATTATCCAAAGAAGGATTCCGAGGAATCAGCAAAAAGATCACAGATTACAAGAAATTATCAGAAGAACTTGGAATCGGAGAGATCACACTCAAAGATATTGTAAAAGAACTGGAAAAACCAGGACGAGATCCACGAGAAGATCTTCCAAAACCAATCCTTAGAACTGATGTCCTAGAAATGAAAGATCTAAAACCAGGAATGAAATTAAAAGGAACAGTAAGAAATGTTATAGATTTTGGAGCGTTTGTAGATATTGGAGTACATCAGGATGGATTAGTACATATTTCACAGATGGCAGATCGGTTTATCAAGCATCCTCTGGAAGTTGTAAGTGTTGGGAATGTGGTAGATGTTACAGTAATTAGCGTCGATATGGATAAAAAAAGAATACAGTTAAGCATGAAAAATTGTGATTTACGACAATAGTCTTTTGTATATGTTAAAGGGGATTGGCTGATAAGTTTTGTATTCGTGAATTGTCCACTCTATAGACTTTAGGTATATGATAAAAAATAAATAAACAACCGAAAGCGATGCATTGGAATTTTGCCGTATCAGCGATTTGTTCAAAATATGAGCAAAATTCCACCGCATCGCTTTCGGTTGTTTATTTATTTTTTATCATATACTCAAAATCTACAGTTGGCCAACTCCACAACTTAAAATTTCAGTATATAATCAACTCAAATCCCACATACTATCTCCAAAAAAGAAAAGAGGGTAAAAACTCCATGGACCATTTCCACACAAAAACTCACAAACTGAAAGGCAGTATCTCCCCAAACATCCAAGAAAACATAAAATATACAAAAAAGGTCATGCAAAACTGCAATGACTTAGTACAAAAACAATTCAAAATCGGAATTAACCATGAAATCAGCTTATATATTGTGTACATGGACGGTTTAGTAGATACAGAAATGCTTCAAGAATCCGTCATAAGGCCATTACTTCAAGACTCTTTTCCACAAGAAAGAACAGCAATTGATCAATATGTAATTGAATCCGCAGACTGGAAATGGATCAATACAATGGAAGATGCCATGACGGCAATCTTATCTGGCAATACAGTCTTATTTCTGGATAAAGAAGCAAGGGCAATCTTATTTTCCAGTAAATCATTCCCAACAAGAGGTGTGCAAAATGCGGATCAGGAAGTGGCGATCGTTGGTCCCAAGGATAGTTTTACGGAGAGTTTGAGAACGAATACAGCGTTGATCCGCAGGAGAATCAGGGATACAAGGTTAAAAGTGATTCAGAAGCAGATTGGAACGAGAAGCAAAACGGATTATGCATTGATGTATATTGATGATCTGGTTCAAATAGATATCTTAAATAAAATTAAAAAACAAATGGATAAAATCTGTGTGGATGGAATTTTTGATAATGGAATGTTGCAGCAATATCTTGAAAAAGATAGTAGAACTCCATTTCCGCTTTATCAACTGACACAGCGGCCAGATAAGGTAGCGAGCAGTATTATGGAGGGGCGGATTGCGGTTGTATTGGATAATTCTCCAATGGTTTTATTGCTTCCAGTGACGTTAAATGTATTTTTTCAGGCAAGTGATGATTACTATAATCGTTGGGAAATTACGACATTCGTAAGAATCTTAAGGTATATGGCAGCAATTATTTCTATAGGGTTGCCAGGATTTTATGTAGCAATTGCGGGATTTCATCCGGAAGTGCTGCCAACACCATTTTTGCTGGCATTGATATCAGCTAGGGAAGGGGTCCCATTTCCAGTGATCGTAGAGGTTTTGCTGATGGAATTGTCTTTTGAATTATTAAGAGAAGCAGGAATCAGACTTCCGGGGCAGCTTGGAGGGACGATGGGAGTTGTTGGAGGCCTGATCGTTGGACAGGCAGCAGTGGATGCACATCTTGTCAGCACAATCGTGGTAATTGTGGTGGCGTTGACTGCGATCGCTACATTTTCGATTCCGAATGAGTTATTTACAAGTGCATTTCGGTTGATGAAATTTTTCCTGATCATGATGTGTGCTTTTTGGGGATTATATGGTTTTTTCTTAGGTTTTCTGGCAATATTTATTCATTTATTTTATCTGGAAAATTACGGAGTGCCATATGCACATCCGATGGTCGAAGAAAAAGGAAAATTATCCACAGCTTTTCAGGATTTTATGGTACGTTATCCATTAAAGCGGATGAAATACCGCCCAGAATTTACAAAAGAGGGGGCGAGGGTAAGGCAAAAGGAGGAACAGGATGAAAAATAAAGCACAAACGATCACGGCAAGACAGGGAAATCGAATTATGATTCTTGAAATATTTTCAGCGGCTGCGATGTTTCTCCCGCAGATCGCGTTGAAAAAGTCATATCATTCAGGGATTATCGTAGTGATCATAGCAAGTGTGATGACAGGAATTTATTTATGTATCACAGATTGTGTAGCACAAGGAATTTCAATTGAAAATATATTAAAAAAATATCGTCTCGCAGCCATCATTTATTATGTAAGATTTTTACTAAATGGAGCTTTTTTTTATTTGTGTATTTTATATCTTACAAAAAAATATCTCCTTCCAGACAAATCATCATTTCTTATTGGGGCTCCATTAATTTTACTGGCTTATCTGATGAATCAAGGAGGATTAACAAAAAGGGGCAGAGTAATGGAAGGGATTTTCTGGTTCGTGTTACTACCGATGCTCTTTGTTCTGATCCTAAGTGTGACAAATCTATCATGGAATGAGTTAATGGTCAATGGCTGGAAAGGCAGGGAAATGTTCAATGGAAGTATCCTTACGTTTGCTCTGATGCATCCGATAGAACTTGTCTGGTTTTATCGTGGAGATATGAAAGATGGAGCAATCCATTTTAGATCATTTGCAGGGCTAACGCTTCTTTTTCTTGGAGTATTTGTAAGTACTGTAGGTTCTCTTGGAAAGAAACTTACAATGATCGATCCAGAACCTGTGATGTCTATGGCACAGGGAGTCGCAATGCCAGGAGGAATTATGGCAAGACTGGATTTGTTTTTGATCGCATTTTGGATCGTAGGAGTATTTTGTGTGTTCAGCGGCTATTTATTTTATGGAAATGAAAGCATCAAACATGCATTTTCAAAAGGAAGGACTGCGGGATTGATCTTGTCGTATGGAGGAATTTATGCTATCAGTCCATGGATCATGACAATATTTGCAACATGGATCAGGCGATATTTTTCTATTTTTATTTACGGAAATTTAATTGTTGGATTGGTTTTTCCGCTTATTTTATTCATGCTGTGGAGAAAGGAAAAGAAAGATGAGAAAATATAGGCTATGTCTTCTGGTAATACTGATTGCATTTTGCATACAAGGATGCAGCAAACAACAAGATGTGGAAGATCACAGTTTTGTACTGGCAATGGGATTTGAACGGATCAATGAAAAGAAATTGCTAGTGCGTTATTCTTATGCGGATTTCGACAAAGTACAGAGCGATTCCGGGACCAAAATACCATCAAGATCGGTGACAGTTTTAGCAACGTCTCTAAAAGATGCTAATAAAAAATGGAAACAATACAAAAGCCAGCAGTTAAATTTTGGACATCTAAAAGTTGTGATTTTTGGAAATGGAAAAAAGAATGTAAAGATCATAAAAGAATTGGTGGAAGAACCGCAGATTGCAAAATCTGTATACGTGTTAAAAACAAATCATAATCTGTCAGATATTTTTGGAAAAGAAGACAAATTGTCAATCTCATTTGGAGAATACCTGTCAAAAAAACTGGAAATAAAGGACAGTCAAAATCTTACTCTTGGAAGGATTTACAGATAAAGGGAAAGTAATAAAAAGTTAACATTGACTTTGCTATATAGGGGTGTTAAACTTGAAAAGCTACACTATCTAGTGTGTAAAAGAAAAAGAAAATACTACATCTAGTATACAATATAATGAGTAAAGAATAAAAGAATCTGATAGGGAAGGGAGAATTATGATCAAGGTAATTAAAAAAGACGGAACAAAAGAAGAATTCAATGTACAGAAAGTTATTGTAGCAGTGAATAAATCTGCATATCGTGCATTAGTAAAATTTACAGATGAAGAAATTGATTTTATCTGCAAATTTGTGACTGAAAAAGTAGAACAGATGCGCAAGAAAGAAGTTACGATTTCTGATATGCATAATGTGGTCGAAAGTGCATTGGAACAGACAAATCCATTGGTAGCGAAAAGCTACAGAGATTACCGTAATTACAAACAGGACTTTGTACAGATGTTAGATGAAGTATATAAGAAGAGCCAGTCTATCATGTATATTGGAGATAAAGAAAATAGCAACACAGACAGTGCACTGGTTTCTACCAAACGAAGCCTGATCTTTAATGAACTTAATAAAGAACTCTATCAGAAATTTTTCATGACAACTGAGGAAATTCAGGCATGTCGTGATGGATATATTTATATTCATGATATGTCTGCACGACGTGATACAATGAACTGCTGTCTATTTAATGTGCAGGAAGTATTAAAAGGCGGTTTTGAGATGGGAAATCTCTGGTACAACGAGCCAAAGACATTAGATGTCGCTTTTGATGTCATCGGAGATATTGTATTAAGTGCAGCCAGTCAGCAGTATGGTGGATTTACAGTACCAAATATCGAACTGATTTTGGAACCATATGCAGAGAAATCTTACGCAGCAGGGATCGAGAGATACGAAGAACTTGGATTGTCCAGAGAACGTGCCGAAGAAGAAGCAATGAAAGATGTCAAACGTGAATTTGAACAGGGATTCCAGGGGTTAGAATACAAATTTAATAGTGTATCATCAAGCCGTGGAGACTACCCATTTATCACAATGACAGCAGGAACTGGAACGGGAAGATTTGCGAAGATGGCAACGATCTCCATGTTAGATGTCAGAAGAAAAGGTCAGGGAAAAGATGGACATAAGAAACCAGTGTTATTCCCAAAACTCGTATTCTTATATGACAAGAATCTACATGGACCAGGATGCGAATTAGAAGATGTATTTGAGGCAGGAATCCGTTGCTCCAGACAGACAATGTACCCAGACTGGTTATCACTGACCGGAGAAGGTTATATTGCAAGCATGTACAAGAAATATGGCAAGATCATCAGCCCAATGGGATGCCGTGCATTCTTATCTCCATGGTACAAAGAAGGCGGAATGAAACCAGCAGATGAAAATGACGAACCAATTTTTGTCGGAAGATTTAACATCGGTGCCGTCAGTCTTCATTTACCAATGATCTATGCGAAGGCAAAACAGGAAGGAAAAGATTTTCACGAAGTATTAGATTACTATTTAAATCTGATCCGTGAATTACATATCAGAACATACGAATACTTAGGAGAAATGAAAGCATCAACGAATCCACTTGCATACTGTGAAGGGGGATTTTTAGGTGGACATTTGGGAATCCATGATAAGATCAAACCGATCTTAAAGAGTGCAACAGCTTCCTTTGGGATCACGGCATTAAATGAATTACAGCAGCTATACAATCATAAATCTTTAGCAGAAGATGGCGAGTTTGCGTTAGAAACTTTGCGTTATATTAATGAGAAAGTAGAAGAATTTAAGGAAGAAGATGGAAATTTATATGCAATCTACGGAACACCAGCCGAGAACTTGTGCGGTTTACAGGTCAAACAGTTCCGCAAGAAATATGGTGTCATTGAAAATGTATCTGACAGAGAATATGTGAGCAATTCGTTCCACTGTCATGTTACAGAAGACATCACACCAATCGAGAAGCAGGATCTTGAAGGACGTTTCTGGGAATTATGCAATGGTGGAAAGATTCAGTATGTAAAATATCCGATCAATTATAACAAAGAAGCAGTAAAGACATTAGTAAGAAGAGCAATGGACAAAGGGTTCTATGAAGGAGTTAATTTATCCTTAGCTTACTGTGATGACTGCGGACACGAAGAATTAGAGATGGACGTATGCCCAGTGTGCGGAAGCGAAAATCTAACAAAGATCGATCGAATGAACGGATATCTCTCTTACTCCAGAGTCAAAGGAGACACAAGACTTAATGATGCCAAAATGGCAGAAATTGCAGAAAGGAAATCCATGTAAAATGCGTTACCATAATATTACGAAAGATGATATGTTAAATGGAGACGGTTTAAGAGCCGTCCTATGGGTTGCAGGCTGCACCCACAAATGCAAAGGCTGTCACAATCCAGTCACATGGGATATCGAAGGAGGAATTCCTTTCGACGAGGCAGCAAAAGAAGAATTATTTGAAGCCTTAAAACCAGACTATATCACAGGTGTCACATTCAGCGGAGGAGACCCACTGCACCCGGCAAATCATGCAGAAGTTGCGGTATTAGCAAAAGAGATCAGAGAAACATTTCCAGAGAAAACCATCTGGTTATATACAGGATTTTGCTGGGATGAAATTAAGACATTAGATGTTGTAAAGTATTGCGATGTGATCGTTGATGGACCTTTTGTACAGGAAGAATTTGATGGAAAGCTTCATTGGAAAGGAAGTAAGAATCAGAGAGTAATAGATGTACAGGAAACTTTGAGAGGAAATGAGATAGTGTTGCATGAATTCTAATTTGTGAGTTGGTTGGCCAACTGTAGATTTCGAGTATATGATAAAAA
>OKVC01000819.1_pt1 | contig 11982 bp, 8 predicted proteins | sample 1606641 | NCBI WGS metagenome assembly OKVC01 (sample SAMEA3882518, study PRJEB24775) | human gut metagenome | biome: human-associated habitat; feature: intestine environment; material: feces | place: Netherlands | collected 2009/2010
CGGGCGACGTCTTTGATGCCTGTCATTCATCTCGCTTTCTGTGGTTGTTCCGTACTGTGCGCGTCTGTGCGTCGAATCGTTTCGTCGAAACGTTTCACCTAGCATAACGCAGCGTTACGATTGCTGTCAATCTTCCGTTGCGTCTTTGGTTTCGTATCGTATTTTGCCGGCGATGCGGGGCGGCATAAAGAAAAAGTCGCACGATTCGGCGTCTGTATCGAAACGCCGAATCGTGCGACAGAAAAAGGCAATGCGACCGGTGGTATGGCCGGCGTTGCGATTGCGGGAAATCAGCCCTTCTTGCCCACCTTGCCGAACGTGAACGCGCGGACGATCGCCACAATGCCAAGTGCAACCAACGCGCATCCGCCAAACAGAATCAGCCAACCGGTGGAGGCCAGCGGGCTGAACAGCATGATGCAGCCGGCCACAATCGAAATCAGCGCGTAAATCACAGCCCATGCGGAACTTGGCATATGCCACGACTCAACCAGCGCCATCACGCCTTCCATCATCCAGCCGAGGCCCACCACCATAGTGACGAGCACTGCCAGCATGGCGCCGGACAGGGTCGCATTCTTCAGCATGACCACGCCACCGACTGTCAGCAACAGGCCGACCAGAATGTCAAGCACGCGCCAGCCTCCCGGCAGACCGAGCTCCACAATTGCGGTGACGATACGGATCACCCCGGAAATCACGAAATACGCGCCCAACGCAACCGCGGCGATCTTCAGCGTCACCCCCGGCCAGATGAGTAGCGCAATGCCGAGCACAATCGCCATCACGCCGAGCACGCCGTACACACCGCGAATGGCATTCTTCGCGCGTTGCGGCAGCCACGATTCCACCAACTTGAACGGGCTTACCGGCTCCCACTCGCCACCGTCGTTGCTATGGCTATTCGGGTCGTAACCATACGGATTACCGTACGGATATCCATACGGATTGCCGTACGGGTTGCCATATGGATTGCCGGAATAGCGAGGGGTCTGCTCGGCATCTGGTCCGCCGCTTTGTGGACCGTCCTGCTGTTGCGATTGCTGCGCTTGCTGGCTCGGTGCATAGGCGCCGTATCCCGGCTGCGGTGGTTGACTGGGGTCGTTGGGATTGCCGGGATTCATATTTGGATAGCTCATGATGCCCTCCTTCAGAAAAACATGCTTTGAGGCGTCGTTTGCTTCAAAGACGTGCTTTCATTTTAGGCACCCTGCCTGTTTTCAGCCATCAACAGAATCGGCCGGCCTGCCTATTGGCAAGTCGGCCGGAATTATGCCGCGAATCGGCGGTTATGCTTGAGGCTGAAGCTGGCTTAGCTTAGAACAGCTTGAGCTGAACGTTGAGGCTGAGCGGCTGGTCGGCGGGCAGCTGGTACTGCTCATGCACCGGCGACATCCACGAATCGTCGCCGCCGACGCCCATTTGCGCGGCCAGCAGACGCAGGAACATGTGACGCGGCTTCGGCAGCTCATCCTGATGCAGCGCCTCTTCCAGCATCGTGCTCGAATACGGCAGTAGGCTCATCGCGAACGGCTTTGCGCCGGCACCGCGCTTCACGCGCACACCGTGGCCGGAATCGTCCGTGATCTCCGCCCAACGCACATCCTCATGATTGCCGGTTTCCTGCGGCAGCAGGTACGGCGCGCAATCATCGCCAGCCGTCGTGCTCCATACACCCAGCTTCGCGTGCCTGCGGTCGGCGTACGTCTCTTCCGGACCGGCGCCGTAGAATCGCAGGTTCGCATATTCCACCGGCAGCGCCCATTCGATACCGAACGCCGGAATCGTTGGCAGATCGCCGTTCTTCTCGCCTGGATACTCGACGTCGAGCGAAACGAGGCCGGCCGTGTCGGCAACGTAACGGACCGTCACTTTCGTGCGCTGCGGAATCGCCAATTCGTACGTATACGTGGCTTCCACGGCATTTTCTCCACGATTTGCGATCGCGCAGTCGACGCAACGCGCATACTTTCCTGCGACCGCCCACGCGGCACGTTCGAAAGCGTGTCCAGCACCGCGATCGTTGTCCGTCAGCGGACGGAACGTGGTGATCGACGGGCGGCGCAGCACGAATTCGCGCTCGCCGAACGTATATGAAACCATACCCCCTTGTGTGCGGGAGAACAGTGCTTCACGACCCTGTCCGCGCACGCCGGCGTTCCAGCGGCCAAGGGTGACGGTGCCGTCGGCCGGAGCTCCGGCCGCGTCAACGGCATCTGCAGTGGTCTTCGCACCTGCCACCACGCACTGGCCGAACGCCAGCTCGTAGCCGGCCGGTGCCCAATCGCAAGCGTTGCCAAGCTGCTGCGATACCTCTAAAACCAGCTCTTCGGCGTTGCTGCGGTAGTCATCAACCGGCCAATCGACTTCGAATGAAGCGCTCTCGCCGGCGGCCACGTCGAAACGGCGCGTAGTCGACCATACCGGCTTGCCGTCGGCCAAAATCCGCAGCACGAAGCGATAATCGCCCGTAGACACGAACAGATTGTCGTTCGTAATACGCGCTTCATCGACCGAAACCACAATTTTCACGTTCGCATACAGCTGCTTGACTTCCTGCGCTTTCGGCGAGGGGGTGCGGTCTGCGAACAGCAGGCCGTCGCCGGAGAATTCGTAATCGCTTGGACGATCGCCGAAATCGCCGCCGTAGCACATGCGTGTCGTGCCGTCGGGCAGCTTGGTCTCGATTGCCTGGTCGATGAAATCCCAAATGAAACCGCCCTGGTACATCGGGTAGCGTTCCAACGCCGTGTATTCGTCCATATTGCCGCACGAATTGCCCATTGCGTGCATGTATTCGCAGGAAATGTACGGCTTCTTTGGACCGTCCGTATGTGCCGGGCTGCCGTCGTTCAGATAGCGTTCGATTTCGTCAGCATGCGCGTACATACGGCTTTCGATGTCCGTCACATCCTCGAATTCGCGCATGTGCACGGAACCCTCGTAATGTACCGGACGATTCGGATCAATCGTGTGCGCGTGGCGATACATCGCACGAAAAACCTCGCCCGCGCTCGACTCGTTGCCAAGCGACCAGATCAGCACGCTCGGATGGTTGTAATCGCGGCGCATCATGCTGTTGATGCGGTCCACGCACGCGCCCTCCCATTCGGGGCGGCTGCCGGGGATGCCGTCTTCAGGACGCTCGACATTGTTTGCCACCCACGTGCCGTGCGTCTCCATATTCGTCTCGTCGATCAGATACAGACCGTACTCGTCGCACAGGTCGTACCAATACTCCTGGTTGGGGTAGTGGGAGGTGCGGATGGCGTTGATGTTGTGCCGCTTGCAGAAGACCACGTCGGAAAGCATGTCCTCGCGGGTGATCGCGCGGCCGCGCTTGGGATCGAACTCGTGGCGGTCGGCGCCCTTGAATACGATGCGCTTGCCATTAATCGTCATGATGCCGTCCTCGATGCGGAAGCGGCGGAATCCGACCTTCTGGACGGCGACCTCGGCGATGTTGCCGGCATGGTCGATGACCGTGACCTCGAACTCGTAGAGGACCGGATCCTCCGCGCTCCACGGGCGGATGCCGTTCAACGATCCGGTGGAGATGGAGGTATCGGGGTCAGCGCAGTTCGCGGTCTCCCAGACGACGTTACCATCGGAATCCTTCAACGTCGCCGAGATCGTGGCCGCGTCGGCTGCGTTGCGCACGGTGAGCGCCGCGTCCAAAGAGGCGCTGCCGGACTCCGGATCCCAATCGGATTCGATCTGCATGTTCTCGATATGCACATGCGGCTGCGCGGCCAGCTCGACCGAGCGGAACAGTCCGTGCAGACGCCAGAAGTCCTGGTCCTCGAGCCATGAGGCGCTGGAGTATTCGTAGCATGCGACGGCAACGACGTTCTCGCCGTCGTGCAGCATCTCGGTGATGTCGAATTCGTTGGGGGTGAAGCCGTCCTCGCCATAGCCGACGAACATGCCGTTGACCCACACGTAGATTGCGGTGGCCATGCCGTGGAACACGATGGAGACGGTTCCGCCGGCGTTCTTGGTGTCGGCCAGACGGTTCGCCATCGTGAAGGTCTTACGGTAGAGGGCGACATGGTTGTTCTCCGGAATATTCGGTTCCGCCGGATTCTCGTGGCCATCCCACGGGTATTGAATGTTCACGTACTTGTTGTTCATCAATCCCGCCATCTGCAGGTGTCCGGGAACCTGGATGCGTTCGAAGGCGGAATCGTCGAAGTTCTCCCTTACGAAGGGCTCCTCGTTGAATTCGATGTCGGATGCCTGAACGACCTCGACCCTCCATTCGCCGTCGAGGCTCTGCCTCAGATCGGACCATTCGTTGGTCTGCGGATCGTGCGCGTAGCATTTGTGGTCGGAATGCGCCGGGACGCGGTTGACCTCGAATACGGTCGAATCGGCGAGCCAGGTCTCGGATGCGTGTTCGATGCGGGTTTCGTTTGCCATGTTTTCCTGCTTTCGTTCATTACATCTTTGTGAATGATGGAGGGAAGATGAACTTCCTTTACCAGATAATAAATGTTGTTTACAAAAAAAGCAAATCGGTTTTACTTGACGTCTTAATTCCTTCGTATCAGCGGTATATGTTGTAACGTATCAGGCATCTGATTGATACCGATATGACAGTGCTGGTACACGGTTTACCTAATTCAACACGCCGCCAAACCCTATATTTTGCTAATGGTTTTTACTTTTTCTTGTAAAGAGCGTATACTCGACATGCAAGATCAATGGGTGATCTTCAACTCCGGAATCTTAAGGAGAAGAAAAAATGAGCAACGAAACGACAACCGCGGACGGTGGCGTCCGCAAGAAGGGCAAGCTCGGCCAGCGTATCGCCTACGCCTGCGGCAACCTCGGTCAGTCCGCCTTCTACAACGCGATGAGCACATATTTCATCGTCTATGTCACCGGCTGCCTGTTCTCGGGCGTTGACAAGGCGCTTGCGGCCAAGCTTATCGGTGTCATCACCAGCCTCGTGGTGATCATCCGTATCGCCGAGATCTTCATCGACCCGCTGCTGGGCAACCTCATCGACAACACCAACACCAAGTGGGGACGCTTCCGCCCATGGCAGTTCTTCGGCGGCCTGATCTCCGCCGTCCTGCTCGCCGTGATCTTCAGCGGCATGTTCGGCCTGGTGAACGTCAACACCACGCTGTTCATCGTGCTGTTCGTCATCACCTTCGTCGTGCTCGACGTGTTCTACTCCCTGCGTGACATCTCCTACTGGGGCATGATCCCGGCGCTGTCCTCCGACTCCCACGAGCGCTCCACCTACACCGCCCTCGGCTCCTTCACCGGCTCCATCGGCTACAACGGCATCACCGTCGTGGTCATCCCGATCGTCAGCTACTTCACTTGGACGCTCACCGGTGCCAAGGGCGAAGGACAGGCCGGCTGGACCTCCTTCGGCATCATCGTCGGACTCCTCGGCATCCTGACCGCATGGACCGTCGCGTTCGGCACCAAGGAAAGCACCAACGCACTGCGCGCCAAGGCCCAGAAGAACGGCAACCCGCTCGAGGCATTCAAGGCCCTGTTCCAGAACGACCAGCTCCTGTGGGTCGCCCTGTCCTACCTGCTGTACGCCATCGCCAACGTGGCCACCACCGGCGTACTCCTCTTCCTGTTCAAGTTCGTGCTCGACAACCAGGCCGCCTACTCCATGACCGGCGTCATCGCCTTGGTGGCAGGCCTCATCATGGCTCCGCTGTACCCGATCCTGAACAAGCGCATCCCACGCCGAGTCCTGTACATCGTCGGCATGACCTCCATGATCGTGGCCTACATCCTGCTGGGTCTCTTCTCCACCAACATGACCGTGGTGTTCATCGCCCTCGTGCTCTTCTACATCCCGGGCACCCTCATCCAGATGACCGCCATCCTCTCCCTGACCGACTCCATCGAATACGGCCAGCTGAAGAACGGCAAGCGCAACGAGGCCGTCACCCTGTCCGTACGTCCGATGCTTGATAAGATTGGCGGCGCGCTGTCCAACGGCATCACCGGCTTCATCGCCGTCGCTGCTGGCATGACCGGCAACGCCACCGCAGCCGATATGACCCCCTCCAACATCCACACCTTCGAAATCTGCGCCTTCTATGTGCCGCTTATTCTGATCGTGCTCAGCCTGCTGGTGTTCATGTTCAAGGTCAAGATCGACGAGAAGATGCATGCTAAGATTGTCAAAGAGCTCGAAGCCAAGCTTGCCTCCGGCGAAATCGTCGATGACGAAGCTCAGACCGCCGAGACCGTCGAAGCCATCGATGAGGAGGCCAAAACCCTGACCGAATAAATACCAATACTTGCCGCTCCTTCCCTTTTTCACCAAGAAGGCCCCGACCATGTCGGGGCCTTCTTGGTTTATGTGATGGTAATGGTGCGGTAAGTTATTTCAAAAATCTTCTGGCAAACCGATGAATATACAAAAGAATCAATCGGAATGACATGCGGCGACGGGGATGACATGCCTACAATCAAGGCATAACGAAACAAGAGAAAAAAGAATAGCGGCGAACGGAAGACAAAGCGCCGCGGAAAAGGAATGAACATGCAGAACGACACTTTCAACCAGATCCTCAACTCCAACCTCGCCTCCATGGATCCGGGCTTCGGCCAGTTCGCCCTCGCCAAGGCATCCTCCGACCTGTTCAAGAAGGTCATCAACAAGTAAGGCGCAAAGACTTCTTCTGTTTCCTTTCAAAAGAAAAGGTGCCGCACCAGATTCCGTGGGAATAATGGTGCGGCACCTTTTTTCTTTTCAACCCCGGCGTTTTGACTTGGCCTACAACGGCATTCCAATGGATGCGCTTCGGGATTGACGAAAGAACCGGTTTTTGTCTATAAAAGGACCTTATCGGGATCTTATATCTTCTCCCGCAATGGAGACGGGCAAGGAAGCATGGCCTTCGCCACTTCCACAATACGAGTTTTACAAACAATCAAAAGAGAGATAATGGTCAAGGCAGTTTAAAGGGGAACTCCTTTGGCTCCATTTCAGGAGCGATTTTCACTTAAGAAAGCTGTGCGCCTTCGGGTTCCGGACGAGATCGGGAAAGTGCGCGATGTCCGCATCGCACGTTTCCCATCGGTTCGAAGTCGAACGCGTGCGTCGTCACATTAGGTGGAGTCAATCCACGGAAATTGTCTGTAGGGCAGATCTCGATTCGTTCCTGATTGGAGCCAAAACGCATCGAATGGTGCATCGCAAGATGGAGGACGCCAGGCGTATCCCGGATGAAGCGACCGGAATGAACGCCAGCGATTGCTCCGTCGGATCCAACCTTAACGGATCCGGCATATCCCGTCAGACCTTCGTGTCCCTCACAGCAGAAGGTCCTGACGGGATATGTTTCGATGCGCATTGCGCCGATGATTCGTCGGCGGACACGACAGAATCAAACTAGCCGGTTTCGATGGGACAGATGGGCGGATGCTTTGCCTCTGGGCTTTGCTTATGCGGACCGGTTCACGTGTCCTCGTCTTCCCGTGGCTATCCTTCGACTTCGCCATAAAGGGTGTACGGCGATGAAGAAAGCGTTGTATGGAATTGTCACACAACGCTTAACTGATGACTTATGGTCTACGACATCACACGAACTTGATCCTCCAATGGCGATTCGTTCCACCGGTATATGTCCGATTCATCTGGTCTTGAACAAGCGGAACAGGTCTTTTTCACGAATCAGTATGACTGCGATCGCCGTTCCCATGGCCGTGGCGCACGGCAACGGCAGACCGTCATGCAGCTCCAGGAGGAAAATGGCAAGTGAGTCGGACGGGGTTGGATTCATCGTGCCGATGAGAATGAACAGTGCCGAATATGCCATGACGAGTCCTATGAACGTGGGAATCAGCTGTTCGCATAGCATCTGCGCGAGGATGAGCGTTTTCCTGGCACCTACATGCAGATCTCCTGCGATTTCAAGATTTTTTAGGCGGGGAATCCTCGCCTAAAAAATCTTGAAAGAATGACACGCCTCATCAAATCGAAATCCGAAATGCATAATACGTGGTGGATCGTCCCAGTCGGCAACATTGGCCAAATCAAGGCAAAGGCAACCGCCAAAAAAAGGTCTCGCACTATCACTATCGATGGAATCCCATCTAAATTCCATGCAATCGCATACAAATACATTGACGAGAAGCGAACGTGCTGGGGAGTGATGATCGTTATGATGATGACAAACAACCAAAGCCACGCAAGAAAAAAGCCATAGAGCACGAACCGCCAATCCCACAGCCGAACATTAAGCAACAATCACAACCGTTATTCGACAACGAAGAACAGCTCGGCCATATTTATCGTTAGCGGTCTACTGGATATTATCCTTTTGTGGCATTCTCCACGTCTGTAGAGGCGAGGAGAATGCCACACGCAGAGAAGCTGGTAGGGCAAAAGACATGCCTGGCTTAACTTAAGTGTTGTCATACGATATAACACAACATATTGTGAACATATCATCAAAAACGACGATGCCATCTGTCGTAAGAAAGGCGATATGCCATGTGAACGTTCACATGGCATATCGCCTCATTAATGAGCCATTATTGTTTGACGACGAGTACGCCATTGGGATTGATGGTAACCGTCGCGCCAGCACAGTCGGCCAGTGACATGACGACCGGGCGTCCCTCCACCAGCATGCTGACAGGTTCTTTGGTCCGGTTGAACAGGAACGTGAACCGAGCCCCCGTCGACTCATCGACGCGCTCGATGCGAAGCAAGTCCGGATCCGAGGAGTCTTTGACTTCCACACCAAGGGTCTCGAGGATCATCGGCAGGCTTCTGGCGATGCCATCACGTCCCAGCCGGGCTCCGACGTAGACGCTACGCCCTTCGCCATATGGATTGGACACGATGGCCGGGCGTCCGTCCATGCCGGTCCATGGGTCATCCTTGAACGAGGCGAGCACCTTCGCGTCCTTCCCGATTGAGCCGATCACGTCGACGATGTCGTGTGCGACGGCTCCGTTGTCGAGATCGAGGTGGTCCGGAACTCCGGGCCAATCGGATCCCATAGGGGCGAACTCCTCGATCCTCACACCGACGACGTCCCGGATGGAACCTGGGTAACCGCCGAGCCACACATGGTCCCGTTCGTCGCTGATGCCTGTATAGTACGTGGCGATGAGCTTGCCGCCGTTCGCGACGTAGTCCCTCACCCTACGGGTGTTCTCCTCGGAGAGGATGTACACGCTCGGCAGTATCGCGACATCGTACTCGTCCCAGTTCGAACGGATTGGAACGACGTCCGCGGTCACGCCGACGTCCGCCAGAGCGCGGAACCATGCGAGCGGCTCGTCGATATGATGGACGTTCTGCGTCGGGGTCGCGGTGTGCTCGCTCGCCCATTCGGACTCGTAATCGAACACGATGGCCACGCTGGATTTCGCCAGCTTGGTGCCGAGCAGTCCCTCATCCGCAAGCGTGCCCAGATCACGGCCCAGTTCGCACACGTCCCGGAACGTCTGGGAATCCTCCCCCGCATGCGGCAGCATCGCGGAATGGAACTTCTCCGCGCCGGACCTGGATTGGCGCCACTGGAAGTAGCACACGGCATCGGCTCCCATGGCCACGTGCGCCAAGGAATCGCGCACCAGCTGGCCGGGTTCCTTGCGATAGTTGATTGGTCTCCAGTTCACGGCCGAGGTGGAATGCTCCATCAGGAACCACGGATCCTTGCGGGAGATGCCGTCCACCAACGAAGCCGAGAACGCGAGCTCGTCCAGATGCGCCTCGCCCGGAATGAAGTAATGGTCGTTCGACACGAAATCGACCTCGCCGCCCCAATCGTCGTAATCCAGTACGGAACCGCCGGCGGAGACCATGAAATTCGTGGTCAACGGCTTTTCTGGTGTGATTTCGGCCAATGCGTCACGTTCGGCCACATAGAATGACTTCAGCGCGTCGGAGCTGAAGCGTTTGAAGTCGAGCAGCTTGCCGGGGTTCATGAAATTGCCGTCGCCGATGAATCGAGGCGGAACGATTTCGCTGAAATCGTTCAGATGCTGGGCCCAGAACGCAGTACCCCATGCGTCGTTCACCGCTTCGATCGTGCCGTACCGTTCCTCGCACCAGTCTTGGAACGCGCGTTCGGCGTCCTCGGAATAGTCGAAGCGGTTGTGGCATCCGTACTCGTTACCAACGTGCCAAGCGACCACATAGGGATTGTCCTTGTAATGCTCCGCCATCGCCCGGCAGAGCTTCAATGCGTACTCACAGAACACAGGACTGGTGGGACGCCAGTGCTGGCGCGCGCCCGGCTGGCACACGTCACCGCGGTAGTCCTTCCACAGCACCTCCGGATGCGCCTGGGTGAGCCACATCGGCGGGGACGCGGTCGCGGACGCCAGATCGACCGCGATGCCGGCCTTGCCGAGATTGTCGATGATTCGGTCGAGCCAGCCGAAATCGTACACGTCCTCGCGGGGTTCGATTTTCGCCCAGGAGAAGATGCCCACGGATACGAGGTTCACTCCCGCCTTGACCATGAGGCGCACGTCCTCGTCCCAGACCTCCTCGGGCCACTGGTCGGGATTGTAGTCGCCGCCGTACCAGATACGGGCCCGCCGGCCCTCCAACGGCCGAGGCCAACGATGTTCTCTACGTTGGTTCATTGTCATTGTTCCTTTCGTTCGTCATTGAACCTTGAAATCAATTATCTCACCGGATGCCCGTTGCACCAGACGCGTCGCACCGTCCAGGTTTCCTGATCAAGGAGCAGCACGTCGGCCGCGAATCCCGGAGCGAGCAGACCGATCGGGAAGCCTGTCACGTCATTTCGACGGTCGAAGCCAAATGCCCGCGCAGGGGTCAGCGTCGCCGCTTCCACCGCGTCGACCGGACTGATGCCGAGCTCCAGCACCGCGCGAGACACGGCCTTTTCCAATAGCAGTGTAGAACCGGCGATGGCTCCATTGGAGGCGAGTCTGGCATGACCGTCCCGCACATCTACATCCAGAGCCCCGAGGAGGTAATGCCCGTCCGGACAGTCGGTCGCGGCCATGGCGTCGGTGACGAAGGCGATTCTATGGGGCGCAAGCCCGAATCCGAGCTTGACCATGGGATCCTGCACGTGGAATCCGTCGTTGATAAGCTCGATGGTGACCCTCGGATCCTCCACTGCCGCCGGAATCGGGCCGGGGTCGCGGTGGTGCAGCCCGTTCATGGCATTGAACATATGGGTCATGATTCCGGCTCCGGCGTCGAATCCTTTTCTGGCAGTCTGGTAGTCGGCATCGCAGTGGCCGACCGCCGGAACCACTCCGGCCAGGAAGAAACGGCGGATTGCGTCGATTCCATGCGGAAGTTCCGGCGCGATGGTGATCTGTCTGAGACACCCATCGGCGGCGTCCAGCATTCTGGATACGAGATCCGGAGTGGGATCGACTAGGCAATTGGGATCATGGGCGCCTTTCCGGGGCATGGCGAGGAACGGTCCTTCGAGGTGCGCGCCCAGAATATCCGGGCGGTCCGGCATCATGTCGTGGACCGTCTTCAAGTTACCGCAGATGACGTCGATGGGATTGGTGATGAGGCTCAGGACCTGTCTCGTCGTTCCGTGCGCCATGTGTCCGGCTCGGGCGGTCGTGATCCCCTTCTCGCCGTCATCGAACGAGCTTCCCCATGCGCCGTGCGAGTGGATGTCGACGTATCCGGGCGTCATCACCATTCCGTTAGCGTTAACAATATGATCTTGCTCGACGTGGACCAGCCGGCAGGCCGTTTCGAAGTCCGTTTCGGCGCATCCCGTTTCGACTATCGACCGTCCGTCGGAAACGAGCCAACCGTTTTTCGTCATTCCACGCGCGTCGACGATTGTGGCGCCGTGCACCGCGAATGGCACGACCTCCTCGAGGAACGCGTCGTTGATTCGTTCCATCTCTCTCACACGATCCGCCTGCATGCTGTTGTCTCCTAACGTCAGAATACGGGAAGAGGGGCCTGCGGACCCTTCCGGCCGGCAAACCCCTGTTTCCTGGACGTCCGTCAGCGGGAAG
>OKVC01000827.1_pt1 | contig 11909 bp, 8 predicted proteins | sample 1606641 | NCBI WGS metagenome assembly OKVC01 (sample SAMEA3882518, study PRJEB24775) | human gut metagenome | biome: human-associated habitat; feature: intestine environment; material: feces | place: Netherlands | collected 2009/2010
CCCCGCTCGCCGATACCGGTCTCTAAGCCTTCCGGAAGCGTCTTGATAAATTCATCCAGCTGTGCTTCCTTCAATACTTCCCACAATCTGTTCTCATCGATCTTATCCTCGGGCACACCGAATGCCACATTTTTGCGGATGGTATCGTCCAGCATGAAGATCATCTGCGGGATGTAGCCGATATTTTTCAGCCATTTCCGGTAATTGCCGGGGTCCTTCACATCCACGCTGTCCGCGTAGATATGTCCCGTACTCGGCTCCAGCAGTCCCAGCAGAATATCCACCACCGTGCTTTTACCGGCGCCGGAGGTACCCACGATCCCCACGGAAGCTCCTACCGGGATCTTCAGATCCGCGTGATCGAAGATCAGACGCTCTGTGTTGGGATACGCATACGTAATATCCTTCATCTCAATGCTGTTCTTTACATCCAGCTTCTCCTCTTCATCGGTAGCAAAGGACATGTCAATATTCTGTCCGTTGATCTCATCCTGCAGATTATCGCTGACTCCCATGAAGAAGGGTTCAAAATAGGCAATGGAGTTGATCTGATTGTTTATACGGTTGACACAGGGCAATAGCACCAGTGCCGCTGCTGCCAGGGTTCCGAACACCGTCAGCATATTTTCCGTGGATACTCCGGTCGCCACCAGGAAGATCATGTAGCCCACCATAGTAGCCACACAGGCAGTCTCGATCAGCAGCTTCGGCACCTGATTATACAGGCTGTAACGCTGTACGGCATCCACATATCCCTTACCGCACTTGCGATACTCGGATACGAAATACTGCTCCTTGCCGGAGATCTTCACTTCCTTGATCCCCTGTACCGTCTGGGAGATCCATTTGAACAGACCGCTGTAATAGTCCTGATTGTCCTTACCCGCCTTATACATGACAGGCTTCAGCACTCTCTTGATCAGCCACATGAGAGAAAGCAATACCACTGCCATCAGAATCGTCATGGTTCCGCTGGAGATAAAGCAGTAACTGATAACGAACAACGATACCACCGTATCGGACAGCAGCTGTAAAAGTGCCAGGATCAGGGCATACATATTATTAACATCCGAAGTGATGCTTCGCTGCACCACCGCAGTATCCGCATTCAGATAAAATTCATACCCGCGGCGCAGATAGTTGCGCATCATGCGCTCCGAGGTCCGGAACTGGTTCGTGTATACGAAAGATAATGTCAGCTTCTGCTGGAAATAAGTAAACAGATTCTTCACTACGAATACCAGGATCAGCAGTACCATGACAATAATCGAGAAGGTCCGGTAGCTCTGCACTCCCAGGATCTCATAGCAGGCTTCCGCCACCCGGCTGTGCTGTACTGCCTCCGGATCAATGACGATCTGCATGACCTCCACCAGCATACCCACACCGGCGGTCTGTAAAAATGCGCTGATCACCATGAGGATAATCAGCCCCACCATGGTTCTCTTCTGTTTTTTGTCCAGCAGGACATTCATTTTCTTAATTATCTGTAACATAGAGTTCTCCAGTTCTTCATTTCTCAGATCTGTTCATTCTGTCTGTGGATCAGGGGATCTTCATAGGCATCCATGAAATCCGGTCCCAGACGCACCGCTTCCTCTGCGAAGGGCAGCCCCTTCACTTCCGTCAACACTCCCACTACTTTTTTGAACTTCAGTCCCGGGAAGAAATTCAACATTTCCATAGGCACGGTAGCATCGAACTGCGGATACTCCGGGAACAATTTCCGGTAATCCAGTTCATCTCTGGGATGCGGTTTAATAAAAATACTTCCCTCTTTTTCGTACATTTTGATAACGTCCCGGAATATCTTCTCTCTGACATCCAAAGTACACAGAGGATCCGTAAGGATCAGTATTTTATCCCCTACCTTGTTGCTTTCAGCAATCTGGTGCTCCAGCTCTTCCTTATTTTTCACAAACGCCTGAAGGATCAGCTGCTTGTCCGCCTCCGTCAGGCGGTCCACCAGCTCTTTCCTCGGCTGTTCAATGTATCTTGGACAGGGATAATGAATTGCCGAGATATCATTTACCTCCATATCCATACAGTATTTACCGTACCCATTCTGTACAAAGATCAGATTCAGATACCTGGATAAAAAGGCCTTGAGCTTAAAATGGCCTCTGTTGTCATACCGGGCGGCATCGAAATTCTTCAGACAGTTCAGACCATCCTCCACTGCATGATAGCGGATATGATTCTGATTCAGATAATACCCGATGGGGTCGGAATCGCAATAGACATAAATATCCTTGTATTCCTTCAGGTTCACCGGTACGTAAGGTGCCTCCAGTCTGGCATATTCCCGTGTGAAACGGATACGGTTCTTCAGATTCCCCAGAAAATTCCCGGTGTCCAGGCGGTATTTTGCCAGCTCCGGGAAAAAGTCCTCTCTCTTCTCATCGAACTCCAGGACTTCCTCAAACAGGCCCGTGCTCTCCACCCGGGCCTTCAGATTTTCAAAATTGTTGGACATTTTGGACAGCACTAAAGTAGCAGTTCCCGCCTTCCTCGCAGGATCTGCCTCTGCCCGTATTTTTAACTCTTTCAAAAACGTCACATATGCATGATAGTAAGTGTGACATATATAGATTCTGTCTTTCATCCTATTTTCCAATTCAAGGTATTTTATTTTTCTATTCTATCATATTTTTCAAGCATCGAAACAGAAACCTGTATTTTCTTAACAAAATTTAAGATTTATATGCTATAATAAAACAAACTTACTTATGAGATTCCCATGAAAAACTTTTTGATAACTCATCCATTCTATAAAAAAATACTCCTCGCTGCTATCTGGCTGATCCTCGTGTGCGGTATCGTCATCGTTCTGAAAAAAGAAATCTCTCCCGTGATCGCCATTGATTCCCTCACCGTATCTTACCCGGACACAACTTTGGAAATTTTACCCGGTGCTACGATGGAAGAGGATATTGCCTGGGATAGATCCACCCTCGAAAGTATCGATCTTGCTTTTTCCTATACGGATGATGTATGGCAGGACACCCAGGTCAAAGTCTCCGTTTTCCGGGATGATGCCGTCATCATGGAACAGGTCCTGAGCCTGACCTCTCTGCCGGCGGACCGTTATGTAAACTTCTGTCTCGATCAGACACACTGCGCAGGAAGCACCTTTACTGTCCGCGTCGAGAATCTGTCCGACGACCCTTCCTCGACATTCCGTATGTTATGCACAGATAATGCACACTATTATCTGGATAGCGTGTCCGATTATCGTCTGGACGGAAAAGAACAAAACAGCCGTCTTTTATGCCAGATGTACTATATTCAATCTTATTCTTTTTATAAGGGCATTGTCGGTATCTCCTGGCTGTTGCTCCTTGGTATTGCCCTGAGTGTCATTATTTTGCGTTTACCGGATCGCCAGTGAGTAATCGGTATTCACTGTAATGATCTGATAATTTCTATGCATCATTTCCTCTTCATATTGTATGGGGATCAGATACACGCCATCTTCCACAGCCTCATCCAGGGTCTGCACATACCGGTAACCGGTAAAGCTCTCCGGATTTTCCCATCCGGGAACCCCTGTATATACTACGGAATTCAGATAGTCTGTGACAGATTTTTTCCTCCCAGAGAATGGTCGCAAAATTAATCGTGCCCGGTTCTACGATTGTAAATTCTCCATTCTCACTTACCGATCTTGCCATTTCAATTGCTTCTTCTGCCTCTTTTCCGACAAAATAGGAGGCATATTCCTCACTGTCTTTCACATACCAGACCGCAAATATTCCAAAGGAAAACAACAACATTCCTATACATATACCGAAAAATACTTTGCTTTTTAAATAGCTGCATACCTTGTAAATGCCATATGCCCCATAAAAAATTATGGGAATATGAATGAGATTGGTATGTATTACCGTAACTATTTCATTCAGCACACACATAACCGCTGCACTGACCAGCCAGAACAGCATAACATACTCCAAAGGCTTTTTCTCAAGCTTCCGGCTGCGAACTATGCCGTTCAGCTGCAGGCCGATCCCCAGCATCCAGAACGGTGCTGTGAAAAAGTAATATGCCCCTGTCTTACCACAGGCTGTGTGAGCGACTCCATCATATTGTCTAAACAGCATCTTACACACTATTTTTGCACTGTCTATCATATGGGCAATGTTGATCTCTTCTCCCCGGAACGCAAGTAATCTGGGGATAGAGAAAAATCGGGTTTTAATCTCCGGCAAAAAATTCAGATTCACACCTACAAAATACAATAACGGACTTGCTATGACAGCTAATACCAGAATTGAAAACCACAGATGTTTTCCATAAGGAATGCTTTTCCGATAAAACAGCAGAAATAGCAGCAGAAACAACGGCACCACGATCCAGCTTTGAGCATAACTGTAGAGCGTCAATCCAAAAAATGCAGCCGCAGCCGGAAGATACCCGGAGTTTTTCCTGATCCCCAGTACAAGCAGGGTAAGTGAGATCAGAAACATCGCAGGTGCCAGGTTTGACTCCAGTGCGAACCGGTCGATCATGATATTCCAAGGATTGATCGCCAGCAGAAAAGAGAACAGAAGTCCGAATTTTTCATCCAGCAGTTCTCTTCCCAGCACATATGCTGCCAGCACTCCCAAAATACCAAAGAGCGCCTGCGGAATACGATATACCATAGTCGTAGCGCCAAACAGCCACAGGAACGGAATAGACAGATACGAATACAACGTATTCATTCCGCTTCCCCACGCAATAAAATACACCGGAAAGCCATACCCTCTGTTATCCATTCCTTCTGTCATAAGTGCCCATGCATTATACGCAGCACATGCCTCATCCGGAAGGATACCCTCCGGTATTTTTCCTAAGCCTGCCAATCTTGTCACTGCTGCCACTCCTAAGATCATCAGCAGCATTCCATACTTTTTCATAAATGTTTTTTCTTTCATTTCGCTTCCTTCATTATGCAATACACCCAGATTCCCCAATAAGAGTCGTCCGTTTCATAATAGCCCACGAGCTCCAGGCCCATGCGTTCAGCATCACCGATCTCGGCACCGGAAAACAGGTATTCACATCCCAGTTCCCGTAATGCATCCATATCGAACTCCAGTCCTTCATACACCAGGGTATTGCCCTTTTTCAGTTGCATATAATTACCGGTAATATTGTTGAATAGATAACACCGGTTTCCCCACAGGTCAAAGTATACCCGTACTTCCTCATTTTTCTCCAGCTCTGCTGCAATAACTTCTCGAAAGCGGTGCTTATATTCCAGAGGATAATTATTGGAATATCCATCCACCGTATAAAAACCATGCATCAGGGACGGAGCCGGACTGATCCCCAAATGTGCCACACGGTAAGTACTCTTGTCCCGGCCGATAGCATCGTCTATTTCCTGCATCAGATCCTCTGCAAACCAGCTCTCCCAGGAGATATAACCGGTGATCCCGGAACCGTTGTTGATCTGGTTCACATTCAGATACATGCCGGAATTTACCTTTAACAACTGCAATGTCGGGAGCAGACAGATGCAGATCGCTGCCAGTTTTCCAACCAACATACGCCGCCCGGTGCCCGGAACCGGCGTCCGCCACAATACAGCGGCAGACAGTGCAAATTCCAGATACCAGAGCGCCGGATACAACCAGTAAAACCGTTCGATCTGGAAATAATGTAAAAATCCTGTCATGCTGTTTTTCAGATTCACGATCACTGAAGAGTGGCAAAAAGCATAAAACAGCGCGATCACGATCAGCAGCAAAAAGTTCGCCACCGCTATCCTATAAATCTTTTTATCCGTCACATCCTTTTTGCAAAAAGCACCCAGAATCAAAAACAGGATGATCGGAAGAATCAGATATTTATGCAGGGACGGGGCATGCTGCGCGCTGTTTTGAAATACACTCAGAAAAGTTTCCCAAAACGACATCGCGGAAGATACCATTTCCTCGCGGTGGCTGACATAGCTGCCGGTTCCGAACAAAATCTCACAGATCAAAGTCCGGTTCACCAATACATAGGTGGCTAAAAGCGCCGCAAATCCCATCGGAAACCACTGATTCTTTCTCTTTTTTATAAGTGCATAAACAAGTGCGATCCCCCAGAAGCCCAGCACCACATATCCGGTATATACCAGATGACTGGTCAGTCCGAATACGATCGTGATCAGTAACCCCGGGATCACCTTTTTTTGTTTCCACAGGCACAGGGCTCCGTATAGGATCAGTGGAATACCGAACTCCGACAGACCATAGACCGGATATAACGGCAGTACGCAGAAACAGCTTCCTACGATCACCGCGAGAATACTGCTGTCCGTGATTTCTTTTACCAGTAGGTACATCCCTAAAAATGCCACCAGGAAACATGCTATATACTGCGTAAGGAATGCCACTCTTGCAGAAAGCAGGCTATACAGCGGCAGGAAAAGAACTGCCGATGGCTGCATGCCGCTGGCATTGACTCCGTTTAACATCTCAGGATATATTGTGCTGCCATCCCACAGATGTCTTGCTGGAAGCATATAGTTCATGATGCTTTCATCCAGCTGGTCGTTGATCTCAAAGACACATCCGTCTCCCAGGACAAAATAGGGCAGGAAAAATACAATTGTAACCAGAATTTCAAGCCACCACAGAGGAATCTGATCCAAAAACTCTATAAAATTATGTTTTAACTTACTTTTCATAAACTATTTTCCTATACGCCATACCAGATAAGTAATACCTGTTGACACATCGATACGATCGTCAAGAACCGCCGGACATTGCATTTGTTCAGACATCATGCGGATTGCGGGATAGTTTTCCATGTTTCCGTCTTCGTACACGATCACATAAATCGCAGCATCATCCTCAGTAAAATAATTCTTCCATTTTTCGATTGCAGACGGGCTGTTGGAAAACCAGGTACCGAAGCTCACAGCATTGCGTGGACCGTAACTCTCTGTTTCCAGAGCACTCCCCTTATAGTAATTGAACGAAAAACCATCCAAGAGGAATTTCTTTTCTGCATTTCCATTGCAATAATCCAGAACTTCCTTCATACCTTCCATATACACTTTCTGCCCCTCATTTTCCGGCTTTACATAACGGTACTGTGCTCGCCCCGCATCAGTGCCGGTAAGCAAAACAATCAGGCAGACAATTCCCCCGGCAACAGTAACCAAATGTTTTCTCTTTTCGCTTTCCTCTGTATAAAAATACCAGAAAACCGAAAACAGCAAAAGAGCTTCTCCCGTAAATAAGGGATAGCTTACCCGTGCCGGTAATCGTCCCTGATAAATCAGATACATCCACAACGCAGTCCGCACAGACAGTATTCCGAGTAACGGATACAGCATTGTAAATTGCCTTTTGAAAATCATCCATATTGTAAGAATCACCCACATTGTCACACAGGTTTTATTTATTTTCTGCATACCGTCGGAATTCATTCCCTCGAAAGAACTGCGAAAAGCCTCTCCGAGCGTAATTTTCTGCCCAGCTTTTTGCTTTTGGAATTCCACAAGTTCTTCTATGCAATCGGTACTTACCTCCCAATCCAGAATATTGTAATTGCAAAATCCATCATATACATTCTCTGTTACATCATAACGATCCAGAATATCTTTTACATCCTCATAATTCGGAGCGCCATGATAATCAAATAACTGAGCCCTTGTCTCTGAAAATTTAAGAAAATCCTTCCAGTCCTCACTGTGATATCCAATGATATTCCCAAAGCCTCCCAACAGAAAAATCGCAGCCCAGATTAAGAGAAGTCTCCCTGCTTCTTTTCCCTTTTCCAGCAGTCGTTCCCGGCTCCACCCTGTCTTTCCCAACTGTACCAATGCCAATCCCAGCCACACGATTCCGCCAAGTGGCTGTATCATCAGCATTGCTTTGTAACGTACACAAAATGCTAACAGTTCCGTTACAAAGAACAGCACATACCCTTTTTTCCTGTTTTCTTCCAGATACAAAGCAATATAACCGGAAATTGCCAGAATTACAGCTGTCGAAGTGAATTGAATCCTTCCGATCAATTCCAGACTACCCAAAAAGAGCCCGCTCAGACCAATGAGTACAGCAAGATAATCTTTCCAATTTTTACACCGTGAGAGAAAACTGCTTTCTGTCACAAACCACGCTGTTGCATGGCACAAAAGCAGGCTCCACCCATACCATGACACTCCGGAAGTAATTTTATACAATAGCGACAGAGGAAGCATTAGCAGATAATTTTCATGAATAGTATGCGGATCCTGAGTCAGGCTATGGACACCGGACAATATCTCCGCAATAATCCTGTCGTCATTGGTCTCAAAATAGACTCCCATATCCTTAATCCAAAGGAAGGAGGCAAAGAGAAGAATTGTTCCTACTGTAATTAGATTTCTAATTAAACTAATCTGTCTTTTGTTCACCATGTAATCCCCTAAAAATGTATAATAATATAATCACCCTTATCTACAATGTACCCGTCTTGCGGATATTCCGGCAGACCTAAAGCCTCCTCTTCCGCTCCGGCATACAGGCTGATATCCTCTTCTGCCACCAGCGTATGCCCGTGCATTGCGAAAAATTTCACCAGTTCGGCATCGGAATCAAAGGCATAGCGCCCCCAGTCGATGACCGACAATGCAGGTGTCTGTGCCACCCAGACACCTTTGGATCCACGATTGTATTTGTCCAGCAGATCCGGATCGATCAGATCCGTAAGACGCTTCATTTTGAAGTATGTAGTCGAACCATAGCTTACATAAGCATCCTGTATAATACTATACGGGATCTCATAGTTGCCCGTGAAAATCACCGGTTTGGAAGTATCAAAGTTCCGCTCCAGATCCAATGCGATCTGATCCACCGTTTTCACTGCCGCATCGTATTTCTGTTTATCAATGTAGAACCATTTCGTCATATCCGCGCACTGATTCCAGACAATTACCGCAAACACGAGAATCGCAATCCCACGCACGCCGCGACAGATACGACTGTTTTGAGACTTCTGTGTCTTCCGTTCCCACCATGCTGTTACCTGCCACACCGCATAGGCAAATCGGCAGAAACTGCGCAGAACGGTACAATGTTGCTTTTCCTTCAACAAATAAAAGAGAAAATGCCGCAAAATAAGCTGCCGGCAACAGTAAAAGTGCCCACAGATCCCGACCGCGGATCACTCTAAGCAATGTGACTGCCACGATCACAACCGCCGATAAGACGAAGATCCTGATCGGCAGATACGCATAGGCAAACACGCCATACAAGACAAATGTCCGCTTAAGGATCATGACCAGTTCACCGAAAGCCCCGGGATTAAACATCCACCCAAGCATCTCCGTAACGGAACGTTGTTCGGCCTCTCCCTGCAGATATTCCAGATGAAACGCCTTCGTCACAATGACGATCATCAGACTGCGCAATATGACCGCCAAAAATGCTGCCGTCGCTCCTGCGGCCAATACTACAATAACTCCGGCTTCGTGTACAGCTTCCATGCATATCCGCTCCGCCAGCAGCAAAAGCAAAAGCCCCGCCAGCCACAGTATCATAAAAGATTCATAGCAGCCGACAGCTATCCATAAAAACACCGCTGCGCATACGATTTTTCCCACTGCCAGGTCTCTGCATTTTTCACCGATTGTTGTTCCCTTTCCTGGATTTTGCATACTACACTGCCACTCACGCATAAAGCACAGGCTGATCCCGCAGCTTAGATATCCTATGGCAATTCCATTATGCAGAAAATAGGTGAACACTTCGCTGATCAGCGGACTGGACACAAAGACAGCGGCGAAAAAAGCATATCCGACCATCGGAATTTTCTCACCGAATACAGAATAAAATAACGCCGACCACACAATGGCAGCAATAACCAGTAAAACGACTGCTGCGAAATCCGTCAGAAAAGGTAAAAATTCCGCAATGGAGCAGATCTTATTCAGCAAAAACAGAACCCACCGCCCCACAATGGCAATCAGTCCTTCTTCAAAATAATATAATGACGGTGTATCATCAATGCCGATGGTTACATTTGTCACTTTATAACCGTAGGCGCATATTGCTGTGAGCAGCAAAATGCACAAATACATTCTGTTTTTCAGAAAATGGTTTAAATATTCCACCCATTTTTGACGCACTGTGCTTTCTCGATGATTTATTTTTTCCATGTTCTGCATTTTTCAATTCCTTTAACTCATAAATACGTTTTTACTTCTGTACATTCCTGTGACATTTCTTTCGGAAATAATTTCCGTTTTCGCCATTTCTTATTCCTGCACGATTCTTTCCAAGCGATACACTACAAAATCATAATACATATAATGGAATTTCACTGCCTCCTCATACCGATATTCACCCTCTACCTCATTCGGTACGCCTCCCTGAAAACAGATATACCACAGATTGTCGTACGTCTCCAGTTGACTGTAATTCGTCAATGCCTCTGTATTTACAAACGGCAGACTGTATAACTTATATCCCAGCAAATAGTAATGAAGTTCGGGATGATACACATTCAAAAAGATCGTATGGGTATACGGTCCGATAAAGGCATCGTTTTCCGTGACCTGTTCTTCGATAAAATCTTCGTATTTTTGCAGTCCGTCATCATATTCCAGCCGGATCTCCGATACATATTGCAACAAAAAACAAAGCATTGCCGGTGCAAGGATACCGCCGACCCACCATTTTTTGTTTTTTTCTTTTGCGGTATCCAGGATCTGTGAAAATCCCACTGCATACCACAGCATGACAAAGCACATTCCCGGGAAAGCATAGCGTCCCATGAAACAATTGTTAACAGTCGCAGAGATTACGCCTCCCACAATACCGGTCAGCGCAAATGCCGATGCTGTGATCGCCGGTGCCGCATTGTGATGCTGTCTCACCCAGTCTACGGCTCCGTAGCTTAATATCAGGCATATTGCCAGTCCCAGCAACACGACGATTCCAATGGGTGTCTCCACCGCTGAGAACCATTCCTTACAATAATCCATCACGGAATTCAGCGTTGCAAGTTCTGATACGGAACCATCGTCATAGCGCATCCGCAGGATAAATTGTCTGAATGTCACTGCAAGCCAGGGGGAGAACACGATCGCAACCGTAAATCCGGAGATGAAATATCCTTTCACCAGTTCCTTCTTCCGGCAGATCAGAATCGCCGCCAGAAAAAGCATATAAAATAAAAAGGTCTGGATCAACGCAAACGTATGACAGTATACCGTGCAAATGCTCGCGATACAAAATACGATCCACTTCCTGTGCGTCGCCTCTCTAAAAATATCATAGGCCGACAAGCCTGTCAGTGTCAGAAAGAACAATGCTACTGCATACATTCTCACATTCCCCGCCTGTACGCTGAATATCGGCATCAGCAGAGAAAACAGCATAAAATATACCGATATCTTCCGGTCAAATAATTTCTCCACATAATATTTTCCCAGAAGCATATAACCCAGCATAAAAAGGACAGACATCAGCTTCAATGCCCAAAAATGGGTACCGCCTCCGCATAAATGATAAAACAGTTTTAACAATACATAATAAAACGGAGAGTGATCATCCGTGGCGGTAATATAGATCAGGCGTTTCCAGGAAAGTGAGACCATGGATGCCGAATACGCTTCGTCATACCACAGATTGTTCGTAATGCAGAAAGCTCCCCAGATAAACAGTGCCACAACAGGCAGACCGTGCCACAGTACCGTCCAAAAATCCATCCGAATAACTTTATTCTGTTTTGTCTGAATCATTTTACGTTCTGTCAATATCGTGCTCCTGTTTCATAATTCTAATCTCAATTCTCTTACACCTGTGAAATTTCTTGTGAAAAAGCATTTATGCTTTTTCCTGTATGAAATTTAGAACTTCTTCACGAAAGAGCCTATGCTCTGAGTGACTAGAAGTTCTTTTCATACTAATCTCCATTCCGCCGCCTTCAGCCGGCGG
>OKVC01000836.1_pt1 | contig 11840 bp, 8 predicted proteins | sample 1606641 | NCBI WGS metagenome assembly OKVC01 (sample SAMEA3882518, study PRJEB24775) | human gut metagenome | biome: human-associated habitat; feature: intestine environment; material: feces | place: Netherlands | collected 2009/2010
TGGAAACTTCACGTTGATATTCTTTAAGTTATTCTCCGAGGCTCCTTTCACCGTCAGATACCCCTGCGGCTTTCTCCGAACTTCTGGAACAGGGATTTTCATTTTCCCGCTAAGGTATGCTCCTGTAATGGAATCTGGATTCGCCATCAGTTCTTCTGCAGTTCCAACTGCGACAACTTTCCCACCATTTTCGCCTGCCATTGGTCCAATATCCACAATGCAGTCTGCCTCCCGCATCGTATCTTCATCATGCTCAACGACAATAAGTGAATTGCCTAAATCTCTCAGACGTTTTAATGCAGAAATGAGTTTGTCATTATCCCTCTGATGCAGACCGATACTCGGTTCATCAAGAATGTATGCCACTCCAACAAGTCCAGAACCAATCTGCGTTGCAAGACGAATTCGCTGTGCTTCTCCACCAGAAAGCGTTCCTGTTGGCTGTGAAAGACTTAAATAGTCAAGACCAACATCATTTAAAAAGCCGATTCTTCCACGAATTTCTCTTAACACCTGTTTACCGATAAGTTGCTGTCTTTCTGTAAGTTCAATTTCATTAAAATAGGAAATTAATCGCTTTACGGAGAGGCATGTCAATTCGGAAATATTGTACTGACCTACTGTTACTGCCAGAGATTCAGGCTTTAATCGCTGACCGTGACAACTATCACATGGAGTCACTGTCATAAAGTTTTCATATTCTGCTCTCTGACGTTCAGAATGATTCTCGCGATAACGACGCTGTACATTACGAATCAGGCCTTCAAAAGCAACGTCATAGACACCCTCTCCACGCTTTCCTTTATAGTATACTTTTACCTCATGTCCATTTGTTCCATGAATAATAATATCCTGGACTTCCGGACTTAAATCACAAAATGGCGTACTCAAATCAAAATTATACTCTCTTGCCAATGCATCAAGAACTGCTCTCGTATAACTCTTTGGATCTGTGCAAGACTGCCAGCCCATCACTACAATAGCCCCTTCAGAAATGCTCAGAGACTTATCCGGGATCATAAGATCCGGGTCAAATTCCATCTTATAACCAAGGCCAAGACACTCCGGGCAGGCCCCAAATGGGTTATTAAATGAAAAACTTCTTGGCTCGATCTCATCAATACTGACTCCACAATCCGGACAGGAAAAGCTCTGGCTGAAATTCATATAATTTCCGTCCATGGTATCCACCACAGCCAATCCGTCAGCCAGATTCAATACTGTCTCAAGAGAATCTGTAAGTCTTTTCTCAATTCCAGGCTTCACGATCAGACGGTCTACAATAATGGCAATCGTATGTTTAATATTCTTATCCAGGGTAATCTCCTCTGAAAGTTCATACACATTTCCATCGATTTCCGCACGTACATAACCGCTGCGTCTGGCCTGATCCAGTAATTTCGCATGGGTACCCTTGCGTCCTCGTACTACCGGTGCAAGAAGCTGGATCCTGGTGCGCTCCGGCAATTCCATGATCTGATCCACCATTTGGTCTACTGTCTGCTTGGCGATCACCTTGCCGCATTTCGGACAATGTGGAATACCAACACGGGCGTATAAAAGACGGAAATAATCATAAATTTCTGTCACCGTTCCTACTGTGGATCTGGGATTGCGGTTAGTAGACTTCTGGTCAATAGAAATAGCCGGTGGAAGTCCCTCTATGCTCTCCACATCTGGCTTCTCCATCTGGCCAAGGAACTGTCTGGCATAGGAAGACAGAGATTCCATATATCTTCTCTGCCCTTCTGCATAGATCGTGTCAAATGCCAAAGAAGATTTACCAGAACCACTCAATCCTGTAAAAACAACAAACTGATTTCTCGGTACTTCCAAATCTATATTCTTTAAATTATTTTCTCTCGCACCTTTGATGCGGATCATCTCTTTCTTCATTGATACGCTCCTAATCTGTAAATTTGTAATTCATTTAAATTCAGTCATCATATTCCTGATATGCAATCTTAAATTCCTTCAATTCATCTCGAAGCTGTGCTGCCATCTCAAAGTTTAATTCTGCTGCTGCCTGATTCATCTTCTTACTTAACCGCTCGATCACTTCTTTTAGTTCCTTCTTGGACATAGATTCCATGTCCTTTTCATATCCCGTACTTTCTTCTTCGTGATCATCTGATATCTTAATGAGATCTCTGATATCTTTCTTGATCGTCTGTGGTGTAATTCCATGTTCTTTATTATACTTATCCTGAATTGTTCGTCTTCGTTCTGTCTCTGTGATCGCTGCATGCATAGAATCTGTCATGTTGTCTGCATACATGATCACATGCCCTTCACTATTTCTCGCAGCACGTCCGATCGTCTGTACAAGAGAAGTTTCAGAACGCAAGAATCCTTCTTTATCTGCATCAAGGATCGCTACTAACGTAATCTCTGGGATATCCAACCCCTCTCTTAATAAGTTGATTCCAACTAATACGTCAAAAACTCCCATTCTTAAATCTCTGACAATCTCAATTCTCTCTAATGTATCAATATCGGAATGCAGATATTTTACACGGATACCGACTTCACGCATGTAATCCGTTAATTCCTCTGCCATACGTTTGGTCAGTGTTGTAACAAGAACTTTATTCCCTTTATCTGTTTCCTTATGAATCTCTCCAAGCAAATCATCAATCTGTCCTTCTACCGGACGCACATCAATCGCTGGATCTAATAATCCTGTTGGTCTTATGATCTGTTCTGCCCTTAACAATTCATGCTCTTCTTCGTATTTACCAGGTGTTGCAGATACAAATAACATCTGATCGATCTTCTGCTCAAATTCACTAAATTCCAGAGGACGATTGTCCTTAGCCGATGGCAAACGAAATCCAAAGTCTACAAGTGTTGACTTTCTTGACTGATCTCCTGCATACATTCCTCCAATCTGCGGAACAGTAATATGTGACTCATCAATGATCATCAAAAAATCATCTCCAAAGAAATCGATCAATGTACTTGGTGGCTGTCCTGGTTCTAATCCTGCTAAATGTCTTGAGTAATTCTCAATCCCAGAACAAAATCCAGTCTCTCTTAACATTTCAATATCAAAATTTGTTCGTTCTGCAATTCTCTGTGCTTCGATCAGCTGGTCATGCTCTTTAAAATATGCCACTTGTTCGGCAAGTTCTTCTTTAATTCCTTTGATCGCACGTTCAATCTGCTCCTGTGGTACAACATAATGAGATGCAGGGAAGATTGCAACAAAATTAAGGCTCCTCTTTACTTCACCCGTTAAAACATCAAATTCTACGATCCGGTCAATCTCATCTCCAAAAAACTCAACTCTGACCGCATCCTCAAATGTAGATACCGGCAAAATCTCCAGCACATCTCCCTTAACCCTGAAGGTACCTCTCTTGAAATCAAGTTCGCTTCTTACATACTGAATATTGATCAGATCATCAATAACCTCATCCCTGTCTTTGATCATTCCAGGTCTTAGAGAGATCATCATCTCAGAATAACTTTCCTTACTACCAATTCCATAGATACAGGATACACTTGATACAACGATCACATCTTTACGTTCGATCAAAGCTGCTGTCGCACTATGTCTTAGCTTATCAATCTCGTCATTGACAGAGGAATCCTTCTCAATGTAAGTATCTGTCGATGGCACATATGCTTCTGGCTGATAGTAATCATAATAGGAAACAAAATATTCTACTGCATTATGCGGAAAAAATGCCTTAAATTCACTGTATAACTGTGCCGCCAATGTCTTATTATGGGCTAAGATCAATGTTGGTTTATTCAGATTCTGTATAATGTTGGCCATCGTAAACGTCTTACCGGAGCCTGTAACACCAAGAAGTGTCTCAAATTGATTTCCTTCCTTAAATCCCTTGGTAAGCTGCTCGATCGCCTGCGGCTGATCACCCATTGGTTTATATTCTGATACTAATTCAAAATGATCCATATAAATTCTCCCTGTGCAAAAAATCAAACAATTGCTATATGGTCTGCTGTTTATTATGTGCCTTTTCTTTTATTTTCATCTATGCTTGATTATATCAAAGTATAAAAAGAAAGTACAGAACAAATCGAATGTTTGTTCTGTACTTATTTTATTGATTATTTCTTCTGTAAAATAGAAATTGCTTTATCAAGCTGTTCATCTGCTTTTGTCTTTGTATTGTCTTTTACCTCAACATCTGGTTTGATTCCTTTTTTGTGGATATTATGCCCAGCTGGTGTGTAATAAGATGAATATGTCAATTTAACATAAGAACCATCCCCAACTTCAAAAAATCCCTGCACGATTCCTTTGCCAAATGTCGTTTCTCCAACTAGTGTTCCTGTATTTCTATCTTTGACTGCTCCGGAAAGAATCTCCGCTGCACTTGCACTGTTACCATTTACTAAGACACATAATGGCATATCAAGCTGTTCATTTTTAGTATCTTTATAATATTTTTTATTGCCATTCTTATCTTCTGTATAAACGATCGTTCCCTTTGGAAGAATCTGGCTTGCAATATCTACCACACTTGTTAACAATCCTCCCGGATTATCTCTAAGATCAATGATCAATTTCTTGGCTCCTTGTTTCTTCAAACTTGCAAGGCCGCTTTTAAACTGGCTGACTGTCACTTCATCAAATTCAGTAACCTGAAGATATCCGATCTGATCTTTCAACATTTTCGTCTCAACCGTTGGATTCTCAATGGATTGTCTTGTAAATGTATATGTCTTTGTTGTCTGATTTCTTGTAAATGTTAAGTTTACCTTGGTTCCTTCTGCACCTTTGATCTTCTTTACAATATCATCAAGCGCATCTGATGTTTTTACTTTGTAATTTCCTACTTTTATTAAAACATCACCTTTCTTTAATCCACTTCCATCTGCCGGACTTCCTTTGACTGGTTTAACTACTGTGATAATACCTGTCTTGATATCCTGTGTCATGTAAATTCCTACTCCATAATATACTCCACTTGTTGACTCTTCCAGTTCTTTAAAGTCACTCTCTGAATAATATGTTGAGTATACATCACCAAGTCCTGCAACCAATCCTTTATATGTGTAATCTTCCAGATCACTTTTCTTCACAGATCCTTTATAATATTTATCAATAATCTGTTCAATACGATTAATCTTTCTTGCTGTCTGCAGTGTTGAGCTTGGAACAACGTATGCACGATAAAGGAAAAAACCTTCCACAATGCATACAACAACAAGAAGTCCTACAAGTATTTTTGATAATTTCTTCTTCATGAAATTAGTTCCTTTCTTTTATGTAATGTATTCTGTTTGAACACATGTTATTATAAGTAATTTTGAGGATTTACATAATTTCCATTCTTTTTCACAACAAAATGCAAATGAGCTCCTGACACCATTCCTGTTGCCCCTGATCTCGCAATTGTCTGTCCCTTGCTGACTCTTGAACCTGAAGATACAAGAAGTTTTGAACAGTGAAGATACATTGTTTCCAACCCATTTCCATGACTGATCTTTAAATAATTTCCATTGTAAGAATTATATCCTGCATCTATGACTGTCCCAGATGCTGCTGCCACGATCGTTGATCCTGTCGAGCAGGGAATATCAATTCCTGCATGTAATTTCCTTACTCCTGTCACTGGATGAATGCGGTATCCATATCCAGATGAAATACTGTGGCAGGATGGAACCGGCCAGCCAAGATTTCCAGAAGAAGTAGTTGTTGTATTATTCTTCTTCGCTGTTGTCGCAGATGCCGACGGTTTTGTCTGTGATGGCCGTTTGCTTGTTGAACCTACTGATGTACCAGTATCTGATTTAGATTCTTTGGCTGATTCTTTTACAGAAGCCATATCCAAATCTTTCTGATCTGGCTCCTCTTCTTCAAATGCAGCAAGCAATGCACTGTTTGATGCTAGCTTCTTCTGATACCATACAATCTTCTCTTGTTTCTTCGCAACGGCCTGATCTAACTTCTCTTTCTTTACTTTTGCCTGCGCTGTTAACGTCTTTGCTGTTTGGTAATCCTTCTTTAAACGGCTTTCTGCGATCCGAATTGTGTCTTCCGTTGTCTGTAATTTCAAAAACATATTGCTGTCATATTTTGAAACCTTTGAGACATAATCTGCCCGTCTTAGAAATTCCTGAAAATTGCTTGCTTCAAAGATTACTTCCATATAAGCCATATTCCCATTCTCATAAAGAAATTTAATACGCTTGCTCATAATCCTTGACTGTTCTTCTTTCGACTGTTTTGCTTCTTGCAAACGCTCCTGCGTATCTTTCAGTTCTTTTTGGACGGAAGAAAGCTTTGATCTGTACTTTTCATAAGTTTCATGACTTGCTGTCATTTTCTCATCAAGCTCTTTGATCTCATTTTGTATTTTTTTATTTTTTTCCTGAAGTTTTTTATTTTCATTCTGAACTTGTTGTTTTTTGTCCACTGCCCAGACGGGTACTTTATAAACATTTAATGTAAGCATTGCAGACAACATCATCAGGACAATTCCTATATGATATCTCCTTTTCATAGTCTCACCTTCCTAGACTTTTAAATACTTTCGGATCGTAATAGAACTTCCAAGCAACCCGATCACGATCCCAACTATTAAAGATAATGGTAATAAGTATATCATAATTTCCTGAATCGGTACAAACTTCATAAATACTGTAACTACATGGAATTTATCATTCATCCATGAAATGATACCCTCATAACCTGCAAAGATCACAGCTGTCGGAATCAACGAACCGATCACACCAATAATGATTCCTTCTGCACGAAATGGTGCTTTAATGAATCCATTTGCTGCACCTATAAGTTTCATGATCGCTATCTCTTCTTCCCTTACTGCTACTCCGACGGAAACTGTATTGCTCACAAGGAAAATAGAAACCGCCATCAGTATCACGATCACTGCTCCTGCAATATAGCTCCCCATCGTATTCATCTTTGTCATTCCTTCTGCTGCTCCCTCAGAGTAACGGACTTTTCTGACACCATCAATCTTCTCTAAATGTGATACCACCATTTTATATGATTCTACTTCCTTTAATGTGATCTCATAGGAATCAGATTCTTTTAATGGGTTGTTTCCTTCAAATCCTTCTAAAAGTTCTTCATTTCCCTGAAATACATCCTTCTTATAGATTTCCCATGCTTCTTCTGCTGATACATACCTCATCGTAGCAATATCTTCTTTTTGACGTATTTCTTTTCCAATCTCATTTTTTCTTTCTTTTGAAATTCCCTCATCAAAAAAAACAGAAATTCCAACCGATTGTTCCATCTGCTGCATCGTTGATCTGACATTTAATGCAACTGATAAAAAAGTTCCAAGCAAAAAGACACAAGCAATGATCGTTCCAAGTGATGCCAGTGAAAACATCTTATTCCTGAAAATATTTCTTGTGCCTTCCTTAATTCCATACAAAAATCTTCTAAATATCATAGAACCCCCTAGCTTCATCCTGCTGTATCTGTCCATCTTCGATCTGGATAACTCGTTTTCCCATCTCATTCACAAGTTCACGATTATGTGTAACAACCAATACTGTTGTTCCTTTCTTATTAATCTCTGACAAAAGTTCCATGATTTCCCTTGCCGTCACAGGGTCAAGATTCCCTGTTGGTTCGTCTGCCAGCAGTAATACCGGATGATTGACAAGTGCTCTGGCAATCGCTACCCTTTGTTGTTCTCCTCCTGATAATTCATTCGGAAATGCTTTCATACGATCTTTGAGTCCTACCATGTCAAGCATATTCTCCACTTGACGCTTGATATAGCGGTTTGGAGCCTCTACAACTTTCTGCGCAAAAGCCACATTCTCAAAGATGGTCCGATCCTTAAGCAGACGGAAATCCTGAAATACCATTCCCATATGCCTTCGAAGTTTCGGAAGTTCCTTGCGTTTTAATTCTTTATAATTCTGTCCATTAACTATGATCTGACCACTTGTTGGTTCAAGTTCTTTCTGCAAAAGCTTCATAAGTGTCGTCTTTCCTGAACCACTTTTGCCAACGATAAATACAAACTCGCCCTTCTCTACATCAAGTGATACATTGGTAAGTCCTGTATTCCCTTTATCATATTCCTTCGTTACATTCTTTAATGTGATCATCATAATTCTAATCCATTGTGTCCATATGTTTCATATATTTGACTACCATCAGTGCTATTTTAAATGCAATAGCATCTTCAAAGTTTCTTAAGTCCAGATTCGTATTCTTCTGAATCTTGTCCAGACGATATACTAATGTATTACGATGAATAAATAACTGTCTGGATGTCTCGGATACATTCAGGTTATTCTCAAAAAATTTGTCGATCGTCGTTAATGTCTCTGCATCAATAGAATCTGGAGAATAATCTCCAAAAACTTCCCTGATAAACATCTTGCATAATGGAAGAGGCAGCTGATAAATCAGTCTTCCAATTCCAAGCTGATTGTATGCGATCACCTGAGCATCTTCATAGAAAATCTTACTGACTTCCAATGCGATCTGTGCTTCCTTATATGATCTTGAAACATCTTTGATCGTCTCTGCAATGTTACCAATTGCAATCTTCACTTCTTTGATACCATATTCATTCAAGCCCTTCACAATCTCCCTGGCATGTGCTAGGAATTCTGTCTGTCCTTCTTCTCCATTAACTGGTGTCACATATACAATACTCTTCTCATCCACTGCTGTAATAAAATCAGTATCTCCATCTGTCTCAACTTCTTTCATAGCTTCTAACAGATTCTGATCCTTCTCATATTCTGCCTGAATCAGAAATGCTACCCTTCTCTGCTCAACTTCAATATGAAGCTTCTTAGAGCGATTATAAATATCAACTAATAATAAATTATCTCTTAACAAATTCTTTACAAAGTTCTCCTTATCCAGGCGTTCTTTGTACGCTGTCAACAGGTTCTGAATCTGCATCACCGCCAGTTTACCAATCGTATACGCATTCTCGCTCATTCCATTCACAAGAAGAATATATTCCAATCTCTGTTCATCGAAGATCTTAAAATACTGAAAACCATCGATTACCTGACTCTCTGCCATAGACTCTGCAAATTCTGTAGCATGTTCTGTCAAAGATTCCTGAACCTCCATTGTTGTTACTACGATACGACCGGACAGATCTAAAATACACAGATCGATTCCAGTCACTTCTTTCATTCCACTAATTGTCTCTTTTAATATCTGATTTGAAATCATCCTTTTATCAACCTTTCATATTTGCCGTTCAACCTTTTCTTTTACTATACAGCATTTTAACCAAAAAAAAAAGAAAAATTTAGTAATTTTTACATGATATTGTGGATTTTATACAAATTTTTAGCAAAAAACATACAAACTTTAAGCAAACTCCTGTGTCTCATTGCAGTAAATTCCTGTTTTATCGTAAAAAAGAGATGTTTCGAAGCTATCTTTCTTCAAAACATCTCTTTTATATTATACCTTATTTACTAAATTTCATCTTCCGTTCCAACAATAATACAGATTCTTGCACCGCTGCTTACTGTTCCAACTGTATATTCTGGATTCTTAAAATAACTCTTTAAATCCTGTCCTAAAGACTTGTCTTCAACAATGATCTTCGTATGTGTCAGTGATCCCTCTCTGTATGTTTTAACAGAACCCACTGTATATCCATCACTTGACAGTTTATCTTTCCATCTTCCAGCTAATCCGGAAATTGATGTTGAATTTTGGATCTCAATAGAAATATTCTTGGATGATGACGAACTTTCTGTTGTTTTCTTTGCTTCTGTTGTACTTGAACTTAATGCAGAACTTAAATCTCCATCTTCAGATAACATCTCATCAAAAACTCTCTTGGCTTCATCTGTATCCAGTTTGAACTTTCCATTACTTTCTGTTCCATCTAACACTTTGAAGTTTAGATTCTTATCTTTAATCTGGCGAATTCTCTTAAGATAGCTTTCTACATTTTCATAAGACCCATCAGAATCAACTGCATCAAAATATTCCTGTGCATATTCTTTATATTCAGATAACGATTTATCGTTCAATGCAGCAGCAACAGCTACACAAATCTCACCTGTAAGTTCTGCCTGCTGGTTCTTGTCTTCAAAAATATCAGTTTCACTCATCAGTGAATAAACAGCTGTTCCATTCAGACTGTTCTCACCCTCATTCAATGTAACATATTTGTCTGTGGAATCAGTATAAGACATTGCCTGATCAAATTCTACTTTAATGTCCCCCGCCTTATTTATCAATGTTACAAACTTCTTGCGTGATAACAATTCATAAGAATTAATTGTAATTCCAAGTGTATTCTCCACCTGTTTTTTCATCAAAGCTCCGTCTTCCTTCGTTGCTTTGATAACATCTGCAACCGTCGCCTCGCTTACATTTGTTCCAAGAGTTTCCTTTACCGCCTTCTTACCGCTCTTTGTAAGTTTTAATGTCATATCCTGACGTAATGGAACAAAAATCATCTCTTGGTTTCTATTATGATAAATTCGGATCACGATGGAATTTCCTGTCTGGATCATTCCAACGTCTACCTTTTCTTTACTTTCTTCTTTTAACTGCTTTGCAATCTCAGCTTTCTTATCTTTTTTGAATTTACTTGCAAAATATGTCTTAAACCCAAAAAAACTTGCAACTCCACCGATGGCTGTCACCAGTATCACTACAAGAATTCTGGCAAATATCGCTTTCGCACCAAGCTTATTCTTCTTTTTCTTCTTCGCCATCTTTCTGCTCCTTCCGTGTATAAACTTCGTTAAGTATATCAAATTATTCGATTTATTTCAACAATCCTCTATGTTATAATCGTCTTAATATTTTCTTAAAACACTAGATTTATAAACGAAACGAGGTATACCAATGAAAACTGTACTGATCACCGGAAGTTCCCGCGGAATCGGCCGTGAAACCGCCTTATATTTTGCATCTCAGGGCTGGAATGTCATTATCCATGGATTCCGTCACCCTGAAAAACTTGATTCATTAAAAACAGAAATCCTTTCTCATTCTGTATCCTGCCTGTCTTTTTGCGGTGATATCAGCAATCCTTTGTTTGTTGATAAAATGATCACGGAATCTCTGAAAGTCTTTCCAAAAATTGACTGTCTTGTAAACAATGCTGGCATTTCCCAAGTTGGACTGTTCACAGATGCAACCATCGATGACTGGAATTTAATGATCAACACAAATTTAACTTCCGTATTTACAACTTGTAAAAATATCATTCCACACATGCTTCATTATCATAAAGGAAAAATCATCAATATTTCTTCCATCTGGGGCGAAGCAGGTGCATCCTGCGAAGTTTTATATTCTACTACAAAAGGTGGAATCAATGCATTTACAAAGGCTTTAGCAAAAGAAGTTGCTGCTAGTAATATTCAGGTGAACGCCATTGCTTTTGGAATGATCGATACGGAAATGAATGCAGAATTTGATGAAGAAGATCTGGCTATGATTAAAGATGAGATTCCGGCAGATTATATTGCCAGCCCGAAAGAGGCGGCACAAATGGTTTATCATGTGGCAGAAGCACCAGGTTATATGACTGGGCAGATTGTTACTTTTTCTGGAGGATGGTATTAAATTTTAAGTTAATAGTTGGCCAACTGTAGAATTCGAGTATATGATAAAAAATAAATAAGCAACCGAAATATACTGCCTGCAGTTTAAAAGTTTCCGGCACAGTTTCATCGAAAGAAGCAGAGGAAGTCTGGTATCCCGCTTCATTCTTGGCAGGCCATCGCACAGCGATTTAGTTCAATCGGTGTTATTTGATCTCTTTTAACTTCTGTTAACGAATCCAAAACTTATCAACCAATACCGTTTAACATACACACTGTGTAGTGGTTTGACGCCCTGTGGTCGATTGTTTGACCGTAGCTGCGGG
>OKVC01000842.1_pt1 | contig 11786 bp, 9 predicted proteins | sample 1606641 | NCBI WGS metagenome assembly OKVC01 (sample SAMEA3882518, study PRJEB24775) | human gut metagenome | biome: human-associated habitat; feature: intestine environment; material: feces | place: Netherlands | collected 2009/2010
CGCTCGTGGCGAGGTTGAGCCCGAGAGCGTCAACGACATCAAGGCCGCCCTCATGGGTCCGCTTTCCGGCCTGGGTGACTCCTTCTTCCTGTCCACCCTGCGCGTCGTCGCCGCTGCCGTGGGCATCAGCCTGTGCCAGGCCGGCAACGTCTTTGGCCCCATCGCCTTCCTGCTCGTCTACAACATCCCGGCGTTCCTGATTCGTATCTTTTGCGCTATCAAGGGTTATGAGCTGGGCATTGGCTTCCTCGACGAGGCTCAGAAGACCGGCCTGATGCAAAAGATCATGGCCTGCGTCGGCATTGTCGGCGTTATGGTTGTCGGCGCCATGAGCAAGGACATGTTCTGGGCTTCACTGCCCATCGCCATCGGTCAGGGCGACTCCGCCCAGACTCTCCAGGACATCCTGGACGGCATGATGCCCCAGATGATTTCCCTTGGCCTCACCGGCCTTATGTACTGGCTCATCAAGAAGAACGTCAACACCGGTTGGCTTCTCGTGATCGCCATTGTGGGCGGCATCGCCCTCTCCGCGGTCGGCATCCTGGCTTAGTCGCGACTAAGCGCCTAACCGCTTTCCCCCGGGGGCCTGCCTGGCATCCCATACCCCAGGCAGGCTTCCATCCCCAAAATGCGACAATGGGACAGTCCCTTTGTCGCATCCTTAACGGGCCGGCGACTCGGTCCAAACCACGGTAACCCTGCGAGCGTCCGGCAATGTGACGCCGCAAAAATCGAAAGGAATGTGTCAGATGTACGAGATCGACCTTAACCTCCCTAAGCAGATCGTCGCTGACGTCCTGTCCAACCACGAGATCCACAGCGTCGCTTTCGTCGGCTGCGGTGCTTCCATGTCCGACCTTTACCCCGCCAAGTACTTCCTGGCCAACAACACGGACAAGCTGAACGTTCAGATTTTCACTGCTAACGAGTTCAACTACGACACGCCTTCCTGGGTCAACGAGCACACCTTCGTGATCACCTGCTCCCTCGGTGGCTCCACGCCCGAGACCGTCGAGGCCAACAAGACCGCCAAGAAGCACAACTGCCCGGTCGTCTCCCTCACCAACAAGGCTGGCTCCGCTCTGACCGTCGACGCTGACTACGTCATCGTTCACGGCTTCCACGCCAACTTCGCTGCCAAGTGCGAGAAGCCCGGCTACGCCATCGCTCTTGCTGTCGAGATCCTTCAGCAGACCGAGGGCTATGACCACTACGAGGACATGATCACCGGCCTCACCAACGTCTTCGATCTCTGCGAGAACGCTGCTCAGCACTGCAAGAAGCTTGCCAAGAAGTTCGCCGAGGACTTCAAGGACGACAAGATGATCTACTTCATGGCTTCCGGTGCCTCCGAGAAGATGGCTTATTCTCACGCTGCCTTCCTGTTCACCGAGATGCAGTGGATCGACGCCGCCGCCTACAACACCGGCGAGTACTTCCACGGCCCGTTCGAGGTTTCCACCGAGGGTAAGCCCTACGTCTTCTTCATGTCCGATGGCGCTACCCGTCCGATGGACGCCCGCGCTCTCACCTTCCTTAAGCGCATGGGCGCCAAGGTCGCTCTGATCGACTCCAAGGACTACGGCCTGGCTGACGCCGTGCCCGCGAGCGTCATCACTTACTTCAACCCGCTGCTGCACCTCGCCGTTATGCGCGAGTACGGCAACCAGATCGCCGAGGCCCGTCAGCACCCGCTGACCATGCGTCGCTACATGTGGAAGCTTTCCTACTAATCACAAGTAAGTAGACCTTACGGGTTGATTGAGAGGGGATGGGGTTTGCGCCCCATCCCCTTTTTTGCTCTGGGGAGGGTGCGTCTGTCGTGTCGCAAAACCCCAGATAAAACCTACCAAAATAAACCTGTCCCTTTTTGGCAGGTGGGAGGAGATGTGTATGATCAAGGCAGTGCTGTTTGATATGGACGGCGTGCTGGTCGATACCGAGTGGTTCTACAACCGTCGTCGCGTGGCGTTTATGGAAGAGAAGGGGTTCCACTTTGACGAGATCCCCGATCTTTCGGGGTCTAACGAGCCTGCCATTTGGGAGGCGCTGGTTCCCGACGATATTGAGCTGCGCGAGCGTCTGCGCGTGGAGTACAAGCAGGTCTACAGCCCCGCTCACCCCGTTCCGTATGCCGAGCTGCTCAACGAGCAGACGGAGCCGGTGATGCGTGAGCTGCACGAGCGCGGCGTGAAGTGCGCCATCGCGAGCTCGTCCTATCGCGAGCTGATCGACGAGCTGGTGGAGATTGCCGGTATCGCCGACGTGCTGGATTACACCATCAGCGGTCACGAGTGCAGTGCGTTTAAGCCCGACCCCGAGATCTACCTGCGTGCCATGGAGGCGCTGGGGGTGGAGCCTGCCGAGTGCCTGGTTATCGAGGATTCGCCTTTGGGGATCGAGGCTGGCAAACGTTCCGGCGCCCGCGTCCTGGCGCTGCGTCCGCACGAGGGCGTCAACCTCGATCAATCGCGAGCCGATACCGTTATCGATAATTTGACCGACATTTTGGCCGCTTTGTAGTGTCAATCCGCCGCAAGAAGCACGGGTTCAAACTTTATTTGCGGTGGACTGGCTCAATTTGTCATCTATTTGGATCCGTTTGGCTTCGATTCGGACTAAGTGAGTAGACTTTTTGGCGCTGGCCGAGCACAATGCATATCTTCCTTTGTAAAACCGCAGGTCACAGGGGTGGCGGTTTTGGGTGTGCTCTGCAGGTCGCGTAAAGTCTACTCACTTGTAATTTGTGCCTTTGGTCGTGGGGTTGCTGGTCCCGCTTTGGTTGTCGAGGGAGGGTGAATTGAAGCGCCCCCGCACGCTCCGTGCTACAATCGCGGGCATGCCCCACAACTACATCTGCCTTCGAAAGGATCCTGCGTGGCGAACGCCATCGATCAGCTCACGGACCGCGTGCTCGTGCTCGGCCGCCTTACCATCGTCCGCCGCGCCATTACTGCCGTGGCGGTCACGATTTCCGCCGTTCTCCAGACATTCCTGATCCAGGCGTTCATTCAGCCCGCCGACCTGCTTCCGAGCGGTCTTACCGGCGTTGCGGTCCTGCTCGATCGCGTTACCTCGCTGGGTGGCGTCCACATCGATATTTCGCTCGGTATGCTCGCGCTCAACATCCCCGTGGCGCTCCTATGCTGGAGCGGCATTAGCAAGCGCTTCGTCATCTTCTCGATGATGCAGGTCGTGCTCTCGTCGCTGTTCCTCAACGCCTTTCACTTCGCGCCGTTTTTGGGCGACAATATCATGCTCATCATTTTTGGCGGCGTGGTCTCGGGCCTGGGCGCTGCCATCGCGCTTAAGTCCGGCGCATCCACCGGCGGCACCGACTTTATCGCGCTATGGGTTTCCAACCACACGGGCAAGACCATCTGGGGTGTCATCTTTGGTTTCAACTGCTTTATCCTGGCGATCTTTGGTTTTATGTTTGGCTGGGACAAGGCGGCGTACTCCATCGTGTTCCAGTTTATTTCGACCAAGACCATCGACAGTTTCTATCGTCGCTACGACCGCGTGACGCTGCAGATCACGACGCGCAAGGCAGACGAGGTCATGACCGCCTATGTTGACCATTTTCAGCACGGCATTAGCTGCGCCGAGGTCATTGGCGGATACAGCCGCGAGAAGATGTACCTGCTGCACGCCGTTGTATCGACCTACGAGAGCCAGGACATTATCAAGCTGGTGTGCGACATCGATCCCGGCGCCGTGATCAACGTGTTCCACACGCTCAACTTTGTGGGCGGCTGGTGGGGCGGTCATGTCGACGAGCCCATGCCCACGGCCGTTCCCGATCCCGACAAGCCCGCACGCATGGCCAGCAGGCAGGCGCGCCTCAGCGAGCAGGACAGCCTGCAGCAGGACGACGGCAAGTAGGGTTTTGGCATTTTGCTGGCCTGGCGCAATCCTGTCCGCTTGAGCCTCCCGAAAGCCTCGCTGCTTTCGGGAGGCTCTCGTTTGCCCAGATAAAACCTACCAAAAAGAAGCTGTCGCTTTTTGGTAGGGAGGGTGTATCGTTTTATCAATATGAGGTAACATGAAACTAGACGTTATATACGTATTAGTTATTTCGATATTCCGATAAGAGTGATTAGATATGCCTGCGCCCAAAAATGCACCGCTTTACCAGCAGATTTACGACGAAATCAAGGACGCGATCGAGAAAGGTGTTTATGCACCTAAGGAGCGTATTCCGTCCGAGCTTGAGCTGGCCGAGCAGTACGACGTGAGCCGCATTACGGTGCGCCGCGCCGTCGAGGAGCTGTGCTCCGATGGCTACCTGGTTAAGCAGCAGGGCCGTGGCACCTTTGTCTCCACGCCGCACATCAACCGCCAGTTCCACGCTTCGACGCTGCAGACGTTTACCGCGCTGTGTGCCGGCAACGGCATGAAGGCCGGTGCGCACGTGGTCGATCGCCAGATCGTTCCGGCGCGCCAAAACGAGATGGAGTTCTTTGGTCTGCAAAAGGATGCGCTGCTGCTGCATATCAAGCGCGTGCGTACGGCCGACGGCGAGCCCATCTTTGAGGAGAACATCTTTGTGCCGTTTGACGCCTACCGTGAGCTGTTGACAGCCGACCTTGAGGACAAGTCGATTTTTGCCGAGGTCGAGCGTGTTGGCGGAACTCCGATTGTGTCGGTTGGCTACCGCACGGTCGAGGCCGTTCGAGCTAACGCCGAGCAGGCGGCCGAGCTGGGCATTGCTCCGCACGATCCGCTGCTCAACCTGCGTGCCGGCTTTATCGGTCCCAATGGCGAGCCGGTCCTGATGGGTAAGCAGTACTACGTGGGATCGCGCTACGTTATGGTGATGTAAGTTACGCGGTTTTACCAAACCGCGTAACGGCTCGACGCTGCAAGCCCGCCAGAGCGGCAATCTGCCTTTCAACTTCGGCGGCATGACCAAAAGGTCAATGCCGCCTCGTTTCAAGGCACCTTGCTCGCTCTGGCGGGCTTTCGCTGACTTTGCCAACACATTGGCGTTGCCGTGGTAGTCATTGGCCTGTGTACGGGTTCAAAGTGGGAGATTATCCACGCTCGTTCCCATCGGATTACATTACCCGTCGCCGGCAGCCGGGCGACGTCGGTCCGTGTGGCGGCGTATAATCGGCGGCAGATGACTTGGACGTTAGGAAACCATGACCGATAGCATGCAGCAGATGGCGCTCGACACGCTCGGCGCCTATTTTGGCTACACCTCGTTTCGCCCGGGACAGGACCGCATGGTCGATGCGATCCTTGCCGGTCGCGATGCGCTGGGCGTTATGCCCACGGGCGCCGGCAAGTCTATCTGCTACCAGGCCCCCGCGCTCATGCTGTCCGGCATCACCTTTGTGGTGAGCCCGTTGCTGTCGCTTATGGAGGACCAGACCCGCGCGCTGCTCGCGGCTGGTGCGCGACCCAGCTATCTCAACTCCAGCCTTACCCCGGCCCAGCAAAACACCGTGCTCAAGCGGGCGCGCGAGGGCCGCTACCAGCTTATGTACGTGGCGCCCGAGCGCCTGCTCGAGCCGCGCTTTTTGGCCTTTGCGCAGGAGGCCGCGGCGGACGGCGGCATTGGCGTGCCGCTCGTGGCCATTGACGAGGCCCACTGCGTAAGCCAATGGGGCCAGGATTTCCGCCCCGCCTACCTGCAGATTCGCGAGTTCATCGATTCCCTGCCACAGCGTCCCATCGTGGCGGCCTTTACCGCTACGGCGACCGAGCGCGTGCGCGCCGATATCCAGCAAATGCTCGGCCTGCAAAACCCGGCGACCGTGGTGACGGGCTTCGATCGCAAGAACCTCTACTTTGGTTGCGAGGAGATGGGCGACAAGGCCAAGACCGCCTGGGTGCGCGACTACGTGATCGCGCATTCGGGCGAGAGCGGCATCGTGTATTGCTCGACCCGCAAGACGGTTGACGCGCTGGCCGCGGAGCTTGCCGAGGCACTGAGCCCCAGCGGCATTCGCGTCGGCCGCTACCATGCCGGCATGGGCAACGACGCTCGCCGCCAGAGCCAGCGTGCCTTTATCGACGACGACATTCAGGTGATGGTCGCCACCAACGCCTTTGGAATGGGCATCGATAAGCCCAACGTGCGCTACGTGATTCACAACAACGTGCCCGAGAGCATCGAGGCCTACTACCAGGAGGCGGGCCGCGCCGGCCGCGATGGCGATCCGGCCAGCTGCCATCTGCTCTGGAACGGCAGCGATTTTCGCATGCGTCGCTTTTTGATTGACCGCGGCGATGCGGCCGACGAGGCACTCGACGACGAGCAGCGCGCGTGGGCGCTCCAGAACCGTTATCGCCTGCTCAGCCAGATGGAGGGCTACTGCAATACCACCGGCTGCCTGCGCGAATACATGCTGCGCTACTTTGGCGACGAGGCCGCGGCCGAGCATGCGGCAGCCGCCGCGGGCGGCACGGCAGACGACGCCGAGGGCTGTGGCAACTGCAGCAACTGTCTCACGCAGTTCGAGGTCGAGGATGTCACCGATATGGCCCGCGCTGCCGTGCGCTATGTGGCCACGCGACCCATGCGCTTTGGCAAGTCGCTCATCGCCGATGTGCTTCACGGCGGCAACACCGAGCGCATTCGCCAGATGCATCTGGACGAGGACCGCGGCTACGGTGAGCTGTCGAGCGAATCAGTCGGGCGCATCAAGGACATCATCGGCCAGCTGTGCGGCCGCGGCTACCTGGCCACCTCGCAGGGGCAGTACCCGGTCGTGGGGCTGGGCCCGCGTGCCGGCGAGGTCGAGGACGAGGCGTTCGCCTTTACCGTTAAGCGTCGCGCGTCCAAGCGCAAGGCCTCGGCCCGCGCCCGCCGTGCGGTGGATCTGCTGCGCGAGGAGGCCGAGCTGGATCAGCGTCCGCGCGTTGGCGACGATGCCGAGCTGTTCGAGCGCCTGCGTGCCCTGCGCAAGGAGATTTCGACCGAGCTGGAGATGGCGCCGTATATGGTCTTTTCCGACAAGGCCCTGCGCGGCCTGTGCCGCCTGCGCCCGCAGACACGCGACGAGCTGATCCAGGTCAACGGCATCGGCGAGAAAAAGGCCGACGCCTTTGGCGAGCAGTTTATGGCGGCGATTGAAGAGTTTGAATCCGAGCATGTGCGGGATGGAGCGTAACGATGGTAGCCGATAGCAAGACCGAACGTTCCGAGCGCGCCGAGGTGTCCGCCGTGCCGCTGTACCAGCAGGTCATGGACGACCTAAAGGGCGAGATCGCGCGCGGCGTGTACCCAGCCGGCTCGCGCATCCCTGCCGAGATGGAGCTCGCGAAGTCCTACGGCGTGGGGCGCGTCACCGTGCGTCGCGCCATCGAGGAGCTGTCGCGCGCGGGGTATCTCAACCGCCAGCAGGGGAGGGGTACCTTTGTGTGCGCTCCCAAGCTCAAGCGCAAGATTCGCCAGAAGGGTGACGTCCAGAGCTTTTCCGAGGGTTGCGCTGCCAACGACATGGTGCCGGGTGCGCGTCTGGTGTCGCGCACGGTGGTTGCGGCGACGCGCGAGGACGCGGCGTTCTTTGGCGTGGAGCCCGGCTGCGAGCTTATCGTGGTCGAGCGCGTGCGCACGGCCGACGGCATCCCCGTTATGCTCGAGAACAACGCCTTTGTGCTCGCCGACCATCCCTACCTGCAGACGCTGGCCGATGAGGACCTCACCGATAACTCAATCTTCGCGCTCGTCGCCGAGCATTCGGGCCGTGCGCCGCTCAAGTCCGACCCCTGCACCGTGGAGATTGCGCTTGCCGATGCTCAGGCGGCTCCGCTGTTGGAGGTGCCGGTCGGTGAGCCGCTCTTCTATATGGAGGCGTACTTTACCGATGAGGACGAGCGCCCCTTGCTGCTCGGCCGCCAAAAGATCGTGGGCTCGCGCTACGTGTTCGACATCTAACGTCCACAGATAGAACAATATAGAACAAATTTGCTAAGATGACTTCACGGGCGTTGTTGCACGTGTTATAAATAGGACAACATAGAACGACAGCAGGTACGAGCTGCCGTCGCTCAAAACCGCCGCACAAGGAGGAACATCAGGATGAACGCACACGATCTGATTCAGGAAATCATCGAGCGCAAGGGCAAGATTGAGAACGTCTTTTGGATCGCCTGTGGCGGTTCGATGATCGACCTGATGCCGGCCAACGAGCTGCTCAAGCGCGAGGCCACCACGTTTACCTCGACGGTCTACACGGCACGCGAGTTTTGCCTGATGGCCCCCAAGAGCCTAGGGCCAAAGTCGCTCGTTATTGCCTGCAGCCACAGCGGCAACACGCAGGAGGTCGTCGACGGCTGCGAGATGGCGTTGGCTGCCGGCGCCGAGGTCGTCGCCCTCACCGACTGCGAGGGCTCCAAGATCGACAACGGCAAGTGGACCACCTGGGTCTATCCGTGGGGCGAAGGCGTGCCGCAGGCCGAGGTCCCGCAGGGCATCGGCGCCCTGATGGCTGCCGAGTTGCTCGACCAGCAGGAAGGCTACGAGACACTCGCCGACATGTACGAGGGCCTCAAGCAGATGGATGCGCTGCTGCCCGCCGCCCGCGAGAAGGTCAACACCGAGCTGGGCGATCGCTTTGCCGAGCTCTGCCAGCAGCACAAGTTCTTCTATATCCTGGGCTCCGGACCCAACTTTAGCCAGACCTACGCCATGGCCATCTGCTCGCTCATGGAGATGCAGTGGCAGCACTGCTGCTACATCCACTCCGGCGAGTACTTCCACGGCCCGTTCGAAGCCACCGAGCCCGGCGTGTTCTACTTTGTGCAGCTTGGCGCGGGCGAGTGCCGCCCCATGGAGGAGCGCGCTCTTGCGTTCCTCAACACGCACACCGATACAGTCATGGTGCTCGATGCGCTTGAGTACGGCGTGGGCGAAGTGCCTGCCAGCGTGCGTTCGTACCTGGAGCCGATCTTCTTCTACAACATGAGCTGCGAGCTGCGTGCCGCCCGCGGCAAGGTCTTCGACCACAGCCCCGAGGTTCGTCGCTACATGGGCATCGAGCAGTACTAGGTACCGGGAATTATCTTTTTTGACGGGGTCTGCGCTGCGCGCGGGCCCCGTTTTGCGTTGTGGCGGCCGGATTCGTGTCTGCGCGAAAACGAAGGTGAATACTTTTCCGCGAAGTGAACGACCTATTTTGGACCCCCGAAGCATCCACACTTTTTGACGCCAAAACTGCAGGGAAAACTCGACGAAACCGCAGGAAACGGCGTCCGAAAAGTGTCGATGCTTCGGGGGCTCGTTTTTACTCGTTCACTTCGCGGAAAAGTATTCACCTTCGATTCGCAAGGGCACTGCGTGAGTCAAAAAAGCGGGCCGCGCCGGGGATTTCCGGCGCGGCCCGCTTGGCATCGCGTTTAGATTCGCAAGGTTGCGGCAGCCAGCGTCCTACTTTGCGTCGTAGGCCTCGGCGTCCCACCAGTCGAGCTGGGCGATGTTGTCGCGGATGTGCTGGCAGCTCTTGTGGAAGCCCTCGAGCTCGTACTCGGACATGTCGAGCGTGTAGACCTCCTCGACGCCCCCGGCGCCGATCACGCACGGCAGGGAGGTAAAGATGCCCTCCTCGCCATACTGGCCGGTCATGAGCGTGGAGGCGGAAAGCACGGCGTGCTCGTTGTGCAGCACGGCGGCGCAGACGCGCGCGGCGGAGTTGGCGACGGCGTACTCGGTGCACTGCTTGCCCTGGTAGGTCACATAGCCGCCCTTGCGCGCGAGCTCCTCGACCTCCATGTGGTCAAAGGCGTACTTGTCGGGGTTTTCGGCCTGAAGCTCGTTGAGGCTCTTGCCGGCGATGGTCGCGGCCTTAAAGGCGGCAAGCTGGCTAAAGCCGTGCTCGCCGATCATGTAGGCGTCGATGGACTTGGGGCTCACGCCGACCTTCTTGGAGATCTCGGTGCGCAGGCGGGCGGAATCCAGACCGCAGCCCGAGCCGATGATCTTCTTGGGATCGTAGCCGGTCAGGTGCCACAGCTCGGTGCACACGACGTCGCAGGGGTTGGAGATGCTCACGAAGATGCCGTCAAAGCCGACGTCGACGATGCGTTTGGCAAAGGTGCGGGCGGCGTCGGTGGTAAAGAACAGCTCGCCATCGCGGTTGCCGGCGGCCAGCGCGACCTTGCCGGCGGCGTTGACGATGACGTCGCAGCAGGCCAGCTCCTCGTAGTGGTCGTAGCAGTTGACGATCTTGGTGTTATACGGGACAAACGAAAGGGAGTCGCGCAGGTCCTGGACCTCGGACGTCACCTTGGCCTCGTTGATATCACACAGGTACAGCTCGTCGGCAATGCCCTGCATAAGCAGGCTGTTGGCGACATGTGCTCCTACGTGGCCCTGGCCGACCACACCGATCTTACGCGTCTGGTACATATATGTATCCTTTCGGCCGAGTTTTTCGCGTCGAACCATTGTAGCGTCCTGCCGTCACTTTGCTAGGCTAAAGCGAAGTAGTTTTTTGGGACATGCCTTAATCTCTACTTTTGGAGCGATTTGGGCCGCTGACGGCATCGCTGGGCGATGTGCTCGCGCGGATGGGGCCGCTCGTTGTACCATAGCTGCAACTGACTCGTAAGGAGCATCCATGCCCATTCGCATCCCCGACGCCCTCCCTGCCGCCGCGCAGCTCGAGAGCGAGAACATCTTTGTCATGACCGAGTACCGCGCGCTGCACCAGGACATCCGTCCGCTGCGCGTGCTCATCCTCAACCTCATGCCCACCAAGATCGCCACCGAGACGCAAATCATGCGCAAGCTCTCCAATACGCCGCTGCAGGTGGAGGTGGACCTGCTGCGCACCAAGACGCACGAGGCCACGCACGTAAGCGCCGGCCACCTGGAGACGTTCTACCGCACGTTCGACGACATCCGCGACATCCACTACGACGGCCTGATCATCACGGGCGCGCCGGTGGAGCAGATGCCGTTCGAAGAGGTCGACTACTGGCCCGAACTCTGCCAGATCATGGATTGGTCCACCACGCATGTGCACTCTACGCTGCACATTTGTTGGGGCGCGCAGGCGGGCCTGTACCATCATTACGGTATCCAGAAGCACGACCTGCCGGCAAAGGCGAGCGGCGTGTTCGAGCATTATCTGGTGAAGCCGCAAAGCCCGCTGGTCCGCGGCTTCGACGACCGCTTCTATGCCGTGCATTCGCGCAACACCGATGTGCGCCGCGAGGACGTGGAGGCCGAGCCGCAGCTTGAGGTCGTGGCCGTGTCCGACGAGGTGGGCCTGTACATCGTCAAGTCGACCGACAGCCGCCGCTTCTTTGTCTTTGGCCATCCCGAGTACGATACCGACACGCTGCGTCTGGAGTACGAGCGTGACGTGAAGCGCGGACTCAACCCGGAGGTGCCGGCGCATTACTTCCCAGGTGACGACCCCACGGCCGAGCCGCGCAACGTCTGGCGCAGCCAGGCTCAGCTGCTCTACACCAACTGGCTCAACTACTACGTCTACCAGACTACTCCCTTCCAGCTGGAAAAACTGTAATAAAAAAGCTCCGTTTCCCGGCACACTGCTGCGGAAACGGAGCTTTTTCGACTTTATTCGGTGATTTTTTCGCCGGTCACGATCGCACGGGGCGAACCGGTCAGCTTTTCGCCTGTATACGGCGTGTTAATTCCTTTTGATTTATACTCGCTGTATATCTTCTCACTGTCCCAGTCGAGCAGCACCAGACGGGCGTAATTTCCCTCTCGGACGGCGCGGCCGGTCAGGCCATACACCTCTGCCGGATTTTTGCTCATTTTTTCGAGAAGCTGCATTGAAGTCAGGCGGCCGGTCTTG
>OKVC01000853.1_pt1 | contig 11669 bp, 10 predicted proteins | sample 1606641 | NCBI WGS metagenome assembly OKVC01 (sample SAMEA3882518, study PRJEB24775) | human gut metagenome | biome: human-associated habitat; feature: intestine environment; material: feces | place: Netherlands | collected 2009/2010
TGATCTCCGCCGACGTAAGGGGACGAAAGCGCACGGCCGTGCGCTCGGCCGCCTGCCGCAGCTCGCCGCCGCGCAGCACGGCGACGCCGGTGTAGACGATGTGCTCGCGCCCGGAAAGGGCCGTGAGCATGCGCACGGCGTCGTCATGATCTCGCGGCTTGCCGAGGATGGCGCCGTCGAGATAGACGATCGTGTCCGCCGCGATAATGATGTCCTCCGGCGCGCAGGTCTGTGCGACCTCCTGCGCCTTGTGCAGCGCCAGCTCGCGCACGGTCTGCTCCGGTCCTGCGCCCGGCGTCGCGCGCTCGGGCCCCTTGGCCGGACGGATCGTCAGGTTCGGCACACCGAGCATCTCCAGCAGCTCCCGCCGGCGCGGGGAGCCGGAGGCAAGAATCCAGTTCATGGTCGTTCCTCCCGGGCGGGTCATTCCACGCCCCGATAATACAGGCCGCGGGTCAGCCCGTTCGGGCGATAATCCGTCAGGCCCAGATAGCTCTGCGTGACCGCGACGCACTCACGCGGCGTCTCGGTCGTGAACATGAGGCGCACGCCCCAGAGACCCGCCGTTTCATAGTCCTCATGCTTGTCGGCGAGGTAGAGCTTGTGCGCGTTGAAGATCTGGTTGCGGTGACCGAACGCCGGCAGCACCGGGAACAGCGCCCCGCGCCGGTCGGCCAGATTGTTCGGCACGGTGCAGTTGCAGCGCCCCGCGCTGTTGCGGATGATGCACTGCTCGGTGATCATGCACGGCAGACGGCCGTAGACGATCATCTCGGTGTCGACCGCCTTGGCGAGGTCGCGGATCTGCGCCACGCGCAGCTCGAACGACGCCGTCGCGCTCACGAGCCCGGCCTGCTGCAAGACCCCCTCGGTGAAGGAGTTGAAGACGTTGAGCCCGAAGTCGCCGCGCACACGCATGCCCGCGCGGCGGGCAAAGAAGATGTGCCCCATGTTGCCGACGAGCGCCTCACGCACACCGTTTTCGGCGGCGCGGGAGAGCATTGCGTGCATATCCTCCGCCTGATCGTCCGTAATGACGCGCGGCAGCACCGCCACGACCTGCGCCCCCTGCTCCAGAAACGGGGCGAGACGCGGAAAATCACTGTCGAGGATCTCGACCGGCACATATACATACGCCGGGTGCAGCGCGGCAAGCTCCTGCGTGAGCTGCTCGGCCTGATGCACCTGCACGATGAGCGCGGGGTCGGCAAAATAGCGCTTGCCCTCCGGACGCGGCAGCAGCGGCAGACTCCGCCGCTCGGGCAGGGCCGCGCGCTCCTCCTTCAGGCCGGTGATGAGCCGGCGGCGCAGGTCGTTGACGGCGGCCGCCGGAAGATAGAGATCCGGGTCGATACGGCTCTCGGTGCCGGTGGAATAATAGGGCGTGCCGCCCGTTTTGGCAAACTGGTCGGCGAGGCTCTGCGCGGTCAGCGGCGCGCGCTGCGCAGGCTCGGGCACAGGCCCTGTGAGCACGGCGCGATGCCCGTCCTCATCCGCGACGGCGGCCATGACCGGCTCGCCGGTCTGCACCTTGGCATAAAACTTCACGGGCACGCGGCGGCGCTCGCCGTCGGCATACGCCTTGCGCGCGGCGGTGAACATTTTTTCCGCCTCGCGGTCGGGCTCAGCGGCGCGTGTGCCGAGCATGTCCGGCCCTTTTTTCCCGAGCAGGTAGCCCTGCGTGAAGCCCTGACGCGAAAACGCCAGCGCAAGACGGTCATTTTCCTCCGGCGTTGGCACGCGGTGCTCATGGATGCACTTGGCGTACACGTCCGTGACCACGGCGACGTACTCCGGCCGCTTCATGCGGCCCTCGATCTTCACGCAGGCGACGCCCGCGTCGGCGAGCTGCTGCAAGTAGTCTGCCAGACAGTTGTCGCGCAGGCTCAGCGGATACTCGTCCATGCGGCCGCCCATGCTGTACTGCATGCGGCACGGCTGCGCGCACGCGCCGCGGTTGCCGCTGCGGCGGCCGATGAGCGCGCTCATATAGCACTGGCCGGAATAGCAGAAGCACAGCGCCCCGTGCACGAACACCTCGGTCTCGATGCTCGCGTGCTGCGAGATGAAGCGGATCTGCTCGAGCGAGAGCTCGCGCGCGAGCACGGCGCGGGTGATGCCCATCTCGGCCGCGGCCTCGACCCCGGCGAGATTGTGGATGCTCATCTGCGTGCTGGCGTGCAGCGGAATGTCCGGCAGAGCGGCGCGCAGCACGCGCGCGAGGCCCAGATCCTGCACAAGGATCGCGTCCGCCCCGGCGTCCGACGCCTGCTGCGCGAGCGCGGCGGCGGCGTCCATCTCACGGTCGCCCACGAGGGTGTTGAGCGTGACGTAGACCTTGCAGCCGCGGATGTGGCAGTAGCGCACCGCTTTTGCAAACGACTCCCGTGTGAAATTATCCGCGCTCCGGCGCGCGTTGAACCCGTCGCCAAAGCCCATATACACCGCGTCCGCCCCGTTTTGCACCGCCGCGATGACGGCATCGAGGTTGCCCGCAGGTGCCAGCAATTCCAGCATAGACCCACTCCTAGTTATAGTCATACATATCGCATTATAACACAGGCGCCGCTCTTGCTACAAGTCAATTTTCATGCTATAATGTGAATCTATCATGAATTTCTATCGACCCGAGGGGTAATTGCATGGATCGAGCCGAATTTACGCTGTCGCGGCCGGTGTGTCTGTCGCTGCCGGTCGAGGAAGTGGACAAGCTGCTGCGGGAAAAAGACGGGCGCTGCGCCCTGGTATATCTGGCGCTGCTGCGCGCCGGCGGAAAGCCGTTTCCCGCCGAAAGCATCGGCCTGACCGAGCGCGAACTGCGCCAGACGATGGAGCGGCTGTGCGCGCTCGGGCTCGTCTCCGCCGCCGGGAAGTCGTCCCCTGCCCCGGCCGGCCGTACAGCGCCCGCGGCAGACAAGCCGGGCGCGGCCGAGCCGAAGCTCGTGCCGGCGGCCGAGCTGCCGCAGTACACGGCCGAGGACATCGCCAGCCGGATGCTCAGCGACGAGCCGATGCAGACCGTGCGCCGCGAGGCCGAGCAGCTCTACGGCCGCAAGCTCACGACGCCCGAGATGAATATGCTCCTGGGCCTGCGCGACTATCTGGGTCTCCCGGCCGACGTGCTCATGGAGCTGATCCACTACGTGTTTCAGGAATACCGCGCCGAGCGCGGTCACGCCGGCACGCCGACGATGCGCCGGATCGAAAAGGAGGCCTACGCGTGGGCCGATCAGGAGATCCACACGACGGCGCAGGCGGAGGAATATTTACAACGCAGACAGGCGCGGCGGGAGCTGGCGCAGCAGGTGCTGCAGGTGCTGGAGATCTGCGACCGTGCGCCGAGCCGCACCGAGCGCGGCTACATCACGAGCTGGCTGGACATGGGCTTTGGCTGCGAGGCGATCGCCGAGGCGTATGACCGCACGGTCGTGGCGACCGGCGCGCGCAAGTGGCCCTATCTCAACCGCATCCTCATGAGCTGGCACGAAAAAGGGCTGCACACGCCCGAGGAGATCGAGACCGGCGACCCGCGCGCAGCGGGCAAGCACCGCGCGGCCGCCGCCGCGCCCGCAGCCGACCGCGATGATCTCGATCGCGTGGAACAGATGCTCCGCAAGATGGAGCAGACCAACACCTAAGGAGGGACCGGCATGGCCCGCAATGGGATCTATCTGGCGCGCGCCCGCGAGCAGATCGCGCAGCAGCGCGCGGAAAATGAGCGCGAGCACCGCCGCCGCGTGGACGACGCCTACCGCCGCGTGCCCGGCCTGCGCGCGCTCGATCAGACGCTGCAGCAGCAGATGATCACGCTCGTCGGTCTGACGATGCGCCACGGCAGCGACCCGACGGACGAGCTGCGTGCGCTCGAGCGTGCGAATCTTGACACGCAGGCACAGCGCGCCGAGCTGCTGACGGCGTACCACCTGCCGGTGGATTATACCGACGACATTTACACCTGCCCCCGCTGCCATGACACGGGCTATGTGCAGGGGCAGCCGTGCGAGTGTCTGCTGCGGCGCTACAACGCCGAGCTCACGCGCGACCTCAGCCGCCTGCTGCAAAGCGGCGACGAGTCGTTCGAGCACTTTGACCTCACGCTCTATGACGAGAGCGCGCGCCCGAAGATGGAGCGCGTGTTTCAGGTCTGCCGCACGTTCGCGCAGACGTTCCGCCCCGGCACGATGAACCTGCTGCTGCAGGGCGGCACGGGGCTGGGCAAGACGTATCTGTCGGCGTGCATCGCGCGCGTCGTCGCGGGCGCGGGCTACGCCGTCGCCTATGAGACGGCCGCGAGCGCATTCGATGCGTTCGAGTGCGCGAAGTTCCAGCGCGGCAGCGCCGACGGCGAGGCCGCCGCGCAGCGCGTGGAGCAGTATCTCGGCTGTGATCTGATGATCCTCGACGATCTCGGCACCGAGATGATCACGGCCTACTCCACGAGCGCGCTCTACACGCTCATCAACACGCGCCTGACGCGCAAAAAGGCCACCATCATCAGCACCAACTGCTCCAACGAGGAGCTGCAGAAAAAATACACGCCGCAGATCCTGTCGCGCATCGAGGGCGAATACCAGACGCTCCCGTTCGTGGGGCGGGACATCCGGCAGATCAAAAAGGAGCGCGAAGCATGAATCAGCACGAGATCACCGAGCGCCGCCCCCTGCTCGACGCGAGCGGCAACCTGACGGAACCCGGCTATGCGAAGTCCCTGCTGCCCGTCTACCGCCGGGGCGACATCAAGGCCAACAAGCTGCGCATCAAGGAATGGGACTACTACTGCATCAACAACGGCCACTTCGCCCTCGCCCTGACCATCGCGGACAACAGCTACATGGGGCTCGACTCCATCTCCCTGCTCAACCTCGACGAGGGGTGGGAGATCACGAAAAGCCCGATGAAGGCTTTCACGAACGGCAAGGTCTGTCTACCCGAGAGCAGTGAACGCGGCGATGTGCACAGCGCCGGGCGCAACTACAGCATCCTCTTCAAGAATGAGGGAGACCGCCGCGTGCTCATCGCGCAGATGAAAAACTTCGGCCCGGAGGGCTCGCTGTACGCGAAGGTGACGCTCACGGACATCCCGGCCGAGTCCATGGTCATCGCCACGCCCTTTGACAAGGACAAGCACTTCTACTTCAACCAGAAGATCAACTGCATGCGCGCCGAGGGCACTGTGACCTACGGCTACCACAACCGCACGTACACCTTTGACCCGGCGGACAGCTTCGCCGTGCTCGATTGGGGCCGCGGCGTGTGGACGTATAAAAACACGTGGTACTGGGGCAGCGCCTCCGGTCTCGTGGACGGGGAGCGGTTCGGCTTCAACATCGGCTACGGCTTCGGCAACACGAGCGCCGCGAGCGAGAACATGCTCTTTTACAAGGGCCGGGCGCACAAGCTCAGCCAGGTCATCTTCCACATCCCCGGCGACGGCGGCAGGGCCACGCCGGACTATATGCGGCCCTGGACCTTCACGAGCGACGACGGCCGCTTCGAGATGGACTACACCCCCGTGCTCGACCGCGCGAGCTGCTCGGACGTGGGGCTCATCAAGTCCGACCAGCATCAGGTGTTCGGTGTCTTCAACGGCCGCGCCGTGCTCGACGACGGCACGGTGCTGAATGTCAAAGACCTCCCCGGCTTTGCCGAGAAGGTCATCAACAAATGGTAAAACGCAGTATTTTCTCCGACGCACATGTCGCCGGAGAAAATGATCGGACTTTCTTTCGCCGCGCCATTGGCGAAACTCTGCGAGGCTTTGGGATGCACAGAAAAACCGCTCTGCATTTTGCAGAGCGGTTTTTGTTATGCAGACAATTACTTGCCCTCGATGGCGTCGGCAAGGCTGCTGAGCCAATCGCCCTGCACGTCCTCGATGCGGCCGGCATCGCACGCCGCCGCGATGGCGGGGTCGATGGGCAGCTTGGCCGTGTTGGGGATGCCGTGCTTGGCGGCAATGGCCTCAATGTGGCTCTCGCCGAAGATGGCATGCTGCTTGCCGCAGTCCGGGCAGGTGTAGTAGGCCATGTTCTCAACGATGCCGAGCACGGGCACGTGCATCATGTCGGCCATGTTGACGGCCTTGTCGACGATCATGCCGACGAGCTCCTGCGGGGACGTGACGACGACCACGCCCGCCACGGGCAGGGACTGGAACACCGTCAGCGGCACATCGCCCGTTCCGGGAGGCATGTCGACGAACATATAGTTTACGTTGTCCCACTGCACGTCGGTCCAGAACTGGGTCACGGCGCCGGCGATGACCGGGCCGCGCCAGACGACGGGGTCGGTCTCGTTCGGAAGCAGGAGGTTGATGGACATGATCTCGATGCCGGTGCGGGTACGGTTGGCATACAGGAAGTCCTCGCCGCCCATGGCGCCGCCGTGGACGCCGAAAGCCTGCGGGATCGACGGGCCGGTGATGTCGGCATCGAGCACAGCGGCCTGATGGCCGCGGCGCTGCATCTCGCAGGCGAGCAGGCTCGTCACGAGGCTCTTGCCGACGCCGCCCTTGCCGGACACGACCGCGATGACCTTATCGACGCGGGAGCCGGGACGCAGCGGCTGCTGCAGGGACTCCGGCTCGTGCTGGGCACAGGCCTCGCCGCAGGTCGAACAGTCGTGCGTGCAGTTTTCGGGTGCTTCGTTGTGATTGTCACTCATTGTGGTGGATTCCTCCATTTCAGCAGTATGTTAGCCTTATTATACCCCGAAAGTGCAGGAAGTCAACCGGCAAGCGCTGCCGGCTCTGCTGCGGCCGGCTGCGCGGACTGTGCGTCCACATACTCCTGAAGGCGGCAGAGCACCACACACGCCTCGGCGCGCGTGGCGTTGGCCTGCGGGGCAAAATTGGAACCGCGGCCGTTGAGCAGGCCCTGCTCATAGCAGAAGCAGACCGGCTCGAGCGCCCAACCGCCGATGGTGTTCAGGTCGTTGATCGGATACGACGAGATCTCGGACGACGGCGTGGTGTCCAGTCCCTTCCAGTTCAGGTATTTTGCCATGATCTTCGCCATTTCCTGACGGGTAATGTTGTTTTGCGGGAGGAATATCCCGTCGCCGTAGCCGTCCACGATCCCGTTTTCCGTGGCCCAGACCACAAACGACGTGTACCACTCCCCGTCCGGGACGTCCCGAAACACACTGGTGGTGTAGTCCGTATCCTTGACGCCCGCCATGCGGCCGAGCATCGTCACAAACGCGGCGCGCGTGAGCGTGCCGTTCGGCTGGAACAGGTCGCCTCCCACGCCGTTGACCCAGCCGGCGCTCGCCGCGGCCTCAATGGACGTCCTGGCCCAGTGTTGGCTGCAGTCATAGAACGTCGGCTCGACATCGACCTCGCCGGGGGCTTTCTTCTGAAGGCCATAATGGGCCGCGATGCCGCGCGCGTCCGCCTGCGCGATGGCCCGGAGCTTGGCGTCACTCGACAGGAACTGCTCACACTCGCTGTTGCTGCTGATAAAGCAGTGCTCCACGATCATGGACGGGACATTGTTCTCCACACCGTAGCGGACGATGCCGTAGTAATCGGCGAGCTCGCCGTTGGGATAGAGCGTGTTGTCCTGCGAGCTCTTTTTGACCAGGCCGCGATTATAAATGCCGAGATTTTTGAGCTGCATGAGGATATTCGTGCCGATACTGTCGAGCACATTGGCGATCTCGGGCCGGTAGTTGCCGTTACTGACGAGCACCTCAGCGCCGTGCGCCGACTGGCTGGGCGAGGAATTCAGATGCAGGCTCACGAGCAGATCGGAGTGCTGAGCTGCTGCAAAGAGCACGCGGTTTTCCACCTTGCTCAGCGGCGCGGTGGCGCTCGTGCCGTAGCTGTCCGAGCGCGTCATGTCCACGTGGACATGACGGTACGTCTCGAGCTCCTGCTTTAAGTACAGGCCGATCTTGAGCACAAGGTCCGCCTCGTGATAACCATAGGTGCTGCTGATCGCGCCGGGATCGTTGCCGCCCGCGCCGTTGCCGCCGTGGCCGGGGTCGAGCGTGATGTACAGCCAGTCGGTGTCATTGCCGTCCGTCTCGTTCGCCGCCGCAGCCGCCGGGCTCAGCAGCGCCGCCGTCAGCACCAGCGAGAGAAAGATAGATAGGATTCGTTTCATCGCTTCTCCGGACGCGCCGCGTGCGCGTCCGCCCTCCTTCTTGGGAATTATGACAACTTTTGTCGAAGCTGATTGTACCCCATCCTTCCTGCTTTTGCAAGGGCATAGAATGTCAGCGGCAGAAATTTAAGGCAATCAGCAAAGTTTGACATTTCCCGCCGGGTTGTGCTATGCTGTATAATACTCTATGACAAAATGAGGTTGCATACATGGATATGACTCTGGTAGTGATGGCGGCCGGGCTCGGCTCGCGCTATGGCGGCGTCAAGCAGATCGAGCGTCTCGGCCCCGACGGCGAGATCCTCATGGAGTACGCGATCTATGACGCGCTGCGCGCCGGCTTTGACCGCATCGTGCTCATCATCAAGCCGTCGATGCTGGAGGATGTGCGCGCGCTCTTCGGCGACCGCATCGAGCAGCGCACCGGCATCCGGATCGACTATGCGTTTCAAACGCCGGAGCGCTTCACCGCGGTGCGGCCGGAGCTGGCGCAGCGGCAGAAGCCGCTCGGCACGGTGCACGCCGTGCTGTGCGCGCGCGATGCGATCGAAACGCCGTTCGCCGTCATCAACGCCGATGATTTTTACGGCCGCGGCGCGCTCGACGCCATCGCCGCCGCACTGCCGCAGCTCGGCAGCGCGCAGGACGCCGCAATGGTCGGCTACCGGCTGAAAAACACCGTGAGCCCCTTCGGCACCGTCACGCGCGGCGTGTGCGCGACCGAAAACGGCCTGCTGCGCAAGGTGCACGAGACGTACAAGATCCAGCTGTGCCCCGACGGCACGATCCGCGACACGTCCGGCGCGGGCGCGGGCGTCGCGCTCGACCCCGAGGCGCTCGTGAGCATGAACATGTGGGGCTATCACCCGGCGATGCTGGACGTGATGGCGCAGTATTTTGACGCCTTTGTGCGCGATCTTGCCCCCGGTGACGAGAAGCGCGAGTGTCTGCTGCCCGTGATGATGGACGCGCTCACGGCGCAGGGGCGCGTAAACACGCGCGTGCTGCAGACCAGCGAACGCTGGTTCGGCCTGACGTATCAGGACGACAAGCCCGGCGTCGTCGCGGCGCTGCGCGCCCTGCACGCCGACGGGACGTATCCCCCGGCGCTGTGGAAGTAAATCTGCCGAAACTGCCAATCGCGGCGATCTGTCCGATCGCCGCGATTTCTTTACAAATTTCTAATGGTTTTTTAAGTGTCTCCCGGTATGATAAAGTAACCAAAGTTTCAGGAGGCACCCGCGATGGACGAGATGCTGCGCATCGCCGTATTCGGCGACTCGCTGATGAAGGGCACGCTGCCGGACGAGCAGCTGCGGTATCATTTTCACACCAACCTGTTCGAGGCACCACTCGCCGGTCTGCACGCCGAGGTGACGAACAAGTCCGTCTTCGGCGCGACCTCGCGCAAGGGCGTCACGCTCGTGCAGCGCGACCTCGCCCGCGGCCACCGCTATGACTGGGCGCTCGTGGAATACGGCGGCAACGACTGCAACTACGACTGGGCGGACGTGGCCGCCCACCCCGAGCAGCACCATGACCCCGTGGTGCTGGCGGACGAATTTCGCGCGAACATGACCGCCATCGTGCAGATGCTGCGCGAGGCCGGCATCCGCCCGATCTTCACGACCCTGCCGCCCATCGACGAGGTGAAGTACCTCGCCTGCATCGACCACAACGGCGCGAGCGCCGCCGGCGTCATGCAGTGGCTGGGCGACGTGCGGCGCATCTACCGCACGCAGGAGCGCTATTCCGGTCTCGTGTGCACCATCGCCGCCGAGCTGGACGTGCCGTGCGCCGACCCGCGCGAGCGCTTTCTCGACGGGGGCGACCCCCACGCGCTCAACGCGGACGACGGCATCCACCTGTCGGAGGAAGGATACCGGCTGTTTTACGGCGCGCTCATCGAGCAGGTGCGCGCGATCATCTGAGATCCATAGAAAAGGAGCGGACACCGATCACGGTGTCCGCTCCTTTTTCGTTCTTATGCGCGGCAGGCCGCCTGCGTGCGCGCGAGCAGGCGCGCGGCCGTGCGCGCGTCCGCCTGACCGGGCAGCAGCCGCCAGACCCAGTTGCCGGCGGCCGTGCCGGGCGTGTTCATGCGGCTCTCCGCGCCGAGGCCGAGCACGTCCTGCATCTGCGCGATAAACAGCTCCGCGCGCGAGCCCATGCCGGCGCGCAGCAGCGCCTCCGGCAGACGCGCAACGTCGTACACGCCGAGGCAGCGCATGGCATAGTCCGCGTCCGCGCCGCCGAGCGCCGCCCATGCGGCGGCGGGCGCATTGTCGTGCGTGCCGACGTAACAGACGCTGTGCGCGCGCACGCGGTCGGGCCGGTGCTCGGACGTGCCGCTCGGGTCGAAGCCGAACAGCAGCACGCGCATGCCGGGGCAGCCGGAGCGCGCGACGAGGCGGCGCACGTCGTCGTCGATCGTGCCGAGATCCTCGGCGATCAGCTCCAGTTCCGGCGCTGCCGTGTGCAGCGCCTGCAGCAGCGCCGGGCCGGGGCCGGGCGCCCAGTGGCCGCCGCGGGCGGTCAGTTCGCCACGTGGCACCACCCAATAGCTTGAAATGGCGCGAAAATGGTCAAGGCGCACCACATCATAGCGCTTTGCAGCGCCGCGGATGCGGTCCTTCCACCACCGGAAGCCGTCCGCCTTCATGACGTCCCACGCATAGAGCGGGTTGCCCCAGAGCTGACCATCGGCACAGAAATAGTCCGGCGGGACACCGGCGACGGCGCTCGGCTGTCCGTCCGGGTCAAGGCAGAACTGCCCCGGCTGCGCCCAGACGTCCGCGCTGTCGGCGGCAACGTACATGGGCAGGTCGCCGATGATGCGCACACCGTGCGCGTGCGCATAGGCGCGCACCGCGTCCCACTGGCGGGTAAACTCCGTCTGCAAATACGCGTGCAGCAGCACGCGCGCGTCGAGCTGTGCGGCCGCCTCTGCGAGCGCGTCCGCATCCCGGTCGCGCAGCGCGGACGGCCAGGCATACCACGGCGCACCGCCCTGCGCCTCCTTGATGGCCATATACAGGCAGTAATCCATGAGCCACGGCTCCGCTGCGAGCGCGGCGCGCAGCGCGGGCGTGACGGCTGCCTGTTCGCGCGCAAATGCCGCGGCCCAGAGCGCGGTCTTGCCCGCGTGCACGCGGCCGTAGTCCACGCGCACCGGATCGCCGCCCCAGTCAACGGAGCGCACCTCGTCCGCCGTGAGCGCGCCGCGCGCAAGAAACGGCTCCGGAGACAGCAGATCGGTGCTGCCGGCAAAGGTCGACGCCGACAGATACGGCGAGTGCGCACTGTCCGGCGGGTTGAGGGGCAGGATCTGCCAATGGCGCTGCCCGGCGGCAGCGAGAAAATCGATAAATTCCCGGGCGGCTGTGCCCAGATCGCCGATGCCGCACGGCGACGGCAGAGCCGACACCGGCAGCAGGATACCGCTTGAGCGGGTCATGCTCCGTCACTCCTTTTGATAGCTGCGAATGATCTCCCGGAACTTCGGGTTGCGCGGCAGCAGGCGCATGAGCGGCAGGCCCAGCACACCGAGCACGATGACCT
>OKVC01000865.1_pt1 | contig 11546 bp, 7 predicted proteins | sample 1606641 | NCBI WGS metagenome assembly OKVC01 (sample SAMEA3882518, study PRJEB24775) | human gut metagenome | biome: human-associated habitat; feature: intestine environment; material: feces | place: Netherlands | collected 2009/2010
CATTGAGGCATACCTTGCCCACGCGCAGACTGCCGTCGACGCGCATCTCCTCGGCGCTGTGCACCACAGAAGTGCCGATCAGAGACGACTGCTCAACGCCCGCGGGTTCCAGGGCAAAAGTAGCCACGTTGGTCTCGAAAAAGGCCTCAATCCCTGCCGCTGCCATACGGCGCGCAAGCTCCTCGATAACGTCCTCGTTAAAGCAGTCCTCATGCACCACGCGACCCTCGACCTCGAGCGTGGCGCCCGCCATGGCAACGACACCCGCAGGCTCCAAAGCACGCAGGCCATCGGCAATCAGCCACAAGGGACGACCCGTGCAGATAAATGCCTGGTGTCCCGCGTCGCGCAGACGATGAAACGCCTCGATCACCGCCTGCGAGGGGCGAACCGCCGAAAAGTCCTTGTCGGTCATGTTGTCGGGATCGAACGACGTCAGCGTGCCGTCCACGTCAAAAAAGAGCACGGCGGAATCGGGGCACGCATCAATCATATGGGTTCCTTTCGAGGATAAGGGCAAACGAAGCATCCATCATATAATGGAGCGACGCAACCAGAGAGGTCACCCATGGAATTTTACGCAAGCTGCCCCGAGGGCTTTGAGTCCGCACTCGCCGATGAGCTTAAACGCCTCGGGCTTTCGCATGTTCGCCGGCTGAAGGGCCGCGCTACATTTGAGGGCGAGCTCGAGCAAGGCTACCGAGCATGCCTGTGGTCGCGCCTGGCGAGCCGCGTGTTCGTGGTGCTCGGGCGCTTTGAGGCGCAGGATGCCGATGAACTGTACGATAGCGTTTACGACATCGCCTGGGAGAGCATCGTCCGCCCCGGCGCCACCATCGCCATCACCGCCCGCGGCGTGACCGAGCAGCTGCGCAACACGCGCTTCTCGGCCCTGCGCGCCAAGGACGCGCTGTGCGACCGTCTGGCCGAGACCACGGGCCGTCGCGCCGACGTCGATGCCGCCGACCCCGACGTTCACCTGCTGCTTTCGCTGCGTCAGCGTCGCGCGAGCATAAGCCTGGACCTTTCGGGCGACCCGCTGTTCAAACGCCTGCCGCCTGCCGCGACCCGCGCCGGCGATGGTACGCACGTGCTGCGCCCCGACTACGCCGCCCTGGTGCTGGCGCAGGTCGGCTGGACCGCACTATGCGAGCGCGAGCTGACGGCCGACGATTACGAGAACGAGGCTCTGCCCACGCTGATCGACGCCTCGTGCGCCGGCGGCGGCCTGCTGCTGGAGGCCGTGAATATCCTGACTGACCGTGCACCGGGCGCCGCCCGCGAGCGCTGGGGCTTTGAGGGCTGGCAGCTGCACGACGCCGCCCTGTGGGAGCAGCTGCTTACCGAGGCACGCGAGCGCGAGGCGGCAGCACGCGAGCGCCAGGCACGCATCGTGGCCGTGGATGTTGACCCCGCCGCCCGCAAGACCGCTGAGCGCATGGTCAAGTGCGCCGGCTACAAGCGCTTTGTCGATTTTTGCGCCGCCAAGTCCGCCACCGTGCTGGACCACGCGGGCGCCGTCGCCGGTGCCGCCGTGATCGCGGATACGACCGAGACACCGCTTTCGCTCATGCACGACGCCATGACGCTGGTCGGCGAGCTGCGCCGCGCGCCCGAGCTTGCCGCGGCGCCGGTCGCCGCACTCACCCGCGACGGATTGCTGGCCCGCGCGCTCCACGCCGAGCCCGAGCGCTCGATTGCCGTCATGCCCAACAACGAGGAGGCGACCGTCGAAGTCTGGCCTTCGCTCGACCACGCCGCCGCAGCGTTTGAGGCTGCGACCAGCGCGGATGCTGAGGGCGAGACTGCGGGCGCCGACGACGTCATCAGCGACGAAGCCCCCGCCATGCCCGAGCCTGCCGCCATGCTCGACCTGGGCGACGGCAAGCCGCTGCCCGTGCTCATCCCGGAGTCCGAGCAGTTCGCCAACCGCCTGCGCAAGAATGCCCGTCTGCGCCGCAAGTGGGCCAAGCGCGAGGGCGTGAGCTGCTATCGCGTCTACGATGCCGACCTGCCCGACTACTCCGCTGCCATCGACCTGTACGAGGGTTGCCCGCAGACGCCGGGCCGCTGGCTCGTCATCGCCGAATACGCCGCGCCCAAGACCATCGACCCCGCGCTGGCCCAGGCCCGCATGCTCGACATCTTGGCCATCGCGCCGCGCATCCTTGATGTTCCGGCCGAGCATGTGCACGCCAAGGCCCGCATGCGTTCGCGTGGCGGCTCGCAGTACGGCAAGCAGGGCGCCGGCAAGGGCGGATCGGGAGAACGCGCCAACATCGCGCGCCGTCGCCTGCCGCTCATCGAAGAGGGCGGGCTCACCTTTGCCGTCAACTTTGACGACTACCTGGATGTGGGCATCTTCCTGGATCACCGCGTCACCCGCAACCTAGTGCGCGAGCACGCCAAGCAGGCGCGCCGCTTCCTCAACCTGTTTGCCTACACCGGCACCGCCACCTGCTATGCGGCAGACGGCGGCGTCGAGGAAACCGTGACGGTCGATCTTTCCAACACCTACCTGGACTGGGCCGAGCGCAATATGCGTCAGAACGGCTTTGTGGGGCCGCAGCATCACTTTGTGCGCGACGACGTGCTCGCCTGGATTCGTGACCAGCGCCAGACGCGCAACCGCTGGGACTTGATCTTTGTCGACCCGCCCACGTTCTCGAACTCGTCCAAGATGGGCCGCCGCACCTGGGATGTCCAGCGCGACCATGTTGAGCTTTTGGCCGGCGTATCTCGCCTGCTTGCACAGGGCGGACATGCCATCTTTAGCTGCAACCTGCGCGGCTTCCGCCCCGAAACGCGCAAGCTCGCGCGCGCGGGCGTCGTGCTGGAGGACATTACGGCACAGACCATCCCCGAGGACTTCGCGCGCAACCAGAAGGTGCACCATTGCTATATCGTGCGTCGCCTGCCCATCGAGGACGCCATGGCCGAGGTCGGCTTTAGCGCCGAGGAGATTGCCGAGCGAACCGAGGAGCTGCGCAACCCCGAGGCCCGCAAGCCCCGTGCGGCAGTACCCGCGCACGCGCAGGCCGGCAACGGCAAGTCGAACTTTGCCGGCAAACCCTCTCCTGCCGGCAAGCCCAAAAAGAAGAAGTTCTACGCCAGCAAGCCCAAGGGCAAATAACAAAGTTGCGGTGGAATACGGACTGTTTTACCTGGAATTAGGCAAATATAGACCGTATTTCACCGCAACTCATAGTGGGATGGTGGCCGGCGATCTAGCCTTGGATGACCAATCGGTAACCGATACCCACATGCGTTTGAATATAGCGCGGATGCGCGGGATCGGACTCGATCTTCTTGCGCAGCGTGCCCATAAAGACACGCAGGCTCGCCAGGTCGCTCTTAGTTGCCGTGCCCCAAATCTCGTGCAGGATAAACTGGTGCGTCAGCACTTTGTCGGCGTTATGCGCCAGCAGGCACAGGAGCTTGTACTCGATCGGCGTCAGATGCAGCTCCTCGCCATCCATCGTGGCGATGCCGGCATCAAAATCGATATGCAGCTCACCGGTATCGAACGAGCCCTCGGAGGCAACACCGCCCGTTTGCGCATACGAAAGGCGCCTGAGCGTCGTGCGAATACGCGCGAGCAGCTCCTCGACCGAAAACGGCTTGGTCAGATAGTCGTCAGCACCGGCATCGAGCGCGCGGATTTTGTCCGCATCCTCGCTGCGCGCCGAGACCACGATAATCGGCATGCCCGACCATGCGCGCACCGACTCCACCACCTTGACGCCGTCCATATCGGGCAGGCCCAGATCGAGCAGCACGATGCTCGGCGTCTGCGATGAGGCGGCGGCGATGGCGGCATGGGCGGTCTCCACGGCCATATGGCGCAAGCCGTGCGCCTCGAGCGCAGCAACAATAAGATTGCGAACGGCAGGGTCGTCCTCAACGACCAAGATGAGCGGTTTTACGGCAGAGTTCGGCACGGCGCTACTCCTTATCAAACGAAACATCGGCGACGGGAAGCTCAATCGTAAAGACCGAGCCGTGCGGGTCCGCCGCGGCAACCTCTATGCTACCGCCATGCGCCAACGCAATGGAGCGGCAGAGCGAAAGACCTAGGCCCACGCTGCGGTGGCTATCGGCAAGACCATGGTTGGCGGTGTAGAACGACTCAAAGATCCGCTCGCGGTCCTCGGGTGCGATGCCCGGACCATCATCGACCACCGAGCACGCCACGCGTCCATCGTCGACGCTAATCGAAATCATGATATGCGAGCCTGTGGGCGTATAGGTGATGGCGTTGTTCACCAGATTGACCACCAGCTGCACCATCAGGCGCGCGTCGACGTTGACGAGCGCCGGCTCATCGCACGCCACCACCTTAAGGTCGTGCTCGCGCACGGCAGGGTTCACGTGGCGCAGCGCCTCCTCGACGATATCGTCCATGAGCTCGAGCGTGGTCGACAGGTGCATGCCGCCGCCCTCGAGCTTGGTGATGGCGAGCAGGTTCTCGACGGTGGCGTTGAGCCACAGCGCATCCGAGCGAATGGATAGAAGAAGGCCACGGCGCGTCTGGGCATCGAGAACCGCGGTGCCGGTCGAGCCCTGATCGAGCAGCACGTCGGCATTACCCGAAATACTGGTAAGCGGTGTGCGCAGATCGTGCGAGATGGAGCGCAGCAGGTTGGCGCGCAGCTGTTCGTTTTTGGCGAGCACCGCCGCCTCCTCGCGGGCCTCCATGGCGCGGGCGCGGTCGAGCGCCAGCTCGCCTTCGCTCACGATGGCATCGGCAAGTGTCCGCTCCTCATGCGTCAGCACGTTGGGCTCGGCAACGATAGCCAGCACGCCCACCACCGAGGCGGGGTCGCCCGAGCGCGCGAAGCCGTCGCCCGTGCGAACCGTCAGGTAGATGCCATAAAACGCCGAGCCACCATAGGTGGCATCGAGCGGCGTTCCCACATAGGCGGACGCCGAGAGCCGCGGCGGCATCTGCGGCGCCAGTTCATGCACCGGCGCGGCATCGCCCACGGCCGTGTAAGTCGCGCGCGGCAGCAGGTCATCGCCCTCGGCGTCGGCGCTGTACCACACGACCGGACAGCCCGAAAGACGCGCCAGCTGCGTGGCCATAGCGTGAACGATCTGATGCTGATCGGCGCAGCGCTGCAACATGCGATTGGTCTCGAGCACCATATGCGTGCGGCGGTCGCTGGCGGCAGCCTGTGCCAAGGCGCGGCGCAGGGCCAACGCAATCGAGCTCGACACAAGCGAGACCACGAACATGATGAAGAACATGCCGGGATAGCCGCGGTCGATAAGCGACAGCGAGTAGCGCGGGTCGACAAACAAGAAGTTGTAGAGCGCCACGGCGGCAGCCGAGCTCAGCAAGCAATACAGGCGACTCCAGGTAAAGAATGCGCACAGCTGAACGGCGAACACATAGACGATCATGATGCTCGGCGCGAGACCCGGATGGTCGAGCAGCGCGCCCACAATCGTCGCCGCGACCAGCAGCCCCACCGATACGCAGGCGTCATACAGAGGAGTGCGGCGCGTCAGCGTTGTGCGCCGCCACCAAAAGTTATCGGCAATATCGCCGTCCGTACGGACGTCCATCAGTGCCCCGCCCCTCTCTCAAAAACAAAAACCACCACAAAGGGGACAGGCACCTTTGTGGTGGTTTCCCCTTGTGGTGGTTCCAAGTGTACAGCCTTTGCAGTCTGCGATCGTTAGACAAACAGCATGTGCGCGAGCAGTGCGCACACGCACGCCGCGACAAGCAGCGTCACCACGATCGAGATCACACGGTCGGCCATGTCCATGTTGGCACGATTCGTAAAGAACCGATCTTCGGCGGCGTCGGCGCGTGCCTCACGTACCAGCTCGGCAACCACCTCGCGGCCATCAAGCATCTTTGCATCCATGTTTGCCTCCCCGGTCTCAATCTTGTCCATCGAAAACCAACTCCGTGCAACCCGTCGGCGCCTACGGCCGCTCGTTGGGGGCCAGGCGCTGCATCTTGTTCACGGCCTTGAACTTGGTGAACAGCGGCACGTACTCAAAGCTCACGTTGGAGTTCTCCAGGCCGTACCAGCGTGCAGGCGTGCCGGCGGCGCGGCGGATGATGTACTTGAGCGTGATGGCCGTACGCTCGCTCGGCTCCACATCGCTTTCGGGCGCCAGAAGCTTACGGATCAGGACGAACTTGAACGTACCGATGTTGCCCGGATCCTTGTAGACCGAGTAGTCATGCGTCTGCGCCGGCAGCTCGCCGGTGGCAGCCAGGTCCTGAACGACCTGACGCAGATAGGCATTGACGCGCTGGTTGATCTTGTAGCCCAGGTACAGATGCACGCGGAACACGTAGTCGGTGCCGAACGTCTCGACCGAATAGGCAAAGGTGTGCGGTTCGTCCATGGTCTCGACATTCACAAACCACCAGGCGCGGGCGCGCTTGGGATGCTTGTCTAAGATCGAATAGACGATATCGCGGTCGATGTAGTCGGTATGGGTGTCCTTGGTCAGGTACACGACGTTGTCGCTCATGCGCTCGTAACGGTCGTCGTCGCGCAGGCGCTTGAGCTGCGGCAGGTAGCTGCGCAGCGGCAGCAGCGTAAACTGGCGCTGCTCGACCGCCGTGCCGTTGTACCAGCACACCATAATGCCCATGATGAGTGCAGCCATGAGGATGGTGAAGTAGCCGCCGTGGAAGAACTTGGTAAGTGAGCTCACGAAGAAGAAGCCTTCGAGCAAAAGGAAGAAGGCCGCGAAGATCCACGGAGCAACCTTGAGCTTGCGCTCCTCATGCAGGTAGAAGAAGAGCAGCAGCGTGGTGCACATCATAGTCAGCGTGATGGCAAGGCCGTAGGCAGCTTCCATATGCGCCGAGTTCTGGAACAGCAGCACCACGATGACGCAGCCGACAAGCATGACGTTGTTGACCATGGGGATGTAGAGCTGGCCCTTGGTCTCGGCAGGGTAGAAGACCTGCATGTGCGGCATGAGGTCCAGACGGCTGGCCTCGGACACCAGCGAGAATGCGCCGGTGATGAGCGCCTGCGAGGCAATGATGGCCGCGACGGTGGAAAGGCCGACGGCAAACGGGCGCAGGCCCGGGGCGAGCATCTGGTAGAACGGGTTGAGGTCGGCAATGCCCATGAGCTCGGGGTTGGCAGCGTTGTTCATAAGCCAAGCGCCCTGGCCCATATAGGAAAGCAGCAGGCAGCACTTAACGAACGGCCAGGTAGCGTAGATGTTGCCGCGGCCGACGTGGCCCATGTCTGAGTAGAGCGCCTCGGCACCGGTGGTGGCGAGGAAGCAGCTGCCCAGAATCATGATGCCCGCGTGGTTGTTGGGGCTCAGCAAAAAGGCGATGCCGCGCACCGGGTTGAGGCACAGCAGCACGGCGGGGTGCTGGAAGACAAAGAACAGACCCGTGCCGCCCAGGAACAGGAACCACAGCGTCATGATGGGGCCAAAGGCGTGACCGATCTTGGCCGTACCGATGCGCTGTACCAAGAAGAGCACGATGATGATGGCGAGCGTAATGGCGACGACGCGGCCTTGGTCATCGCCCAGCACGGCATGGACCGCCGGGATGGTGCGCAGGCCCTCGATGGCCGTGGTAACGGTAACGGCCGGCGTCAGGATGCCGTCGGCGAGCAGCGCGGCGCCACCCAGCATGGCGGGGATGATAAGCCACTTGCCACAGCGCTTGACCAGACTGTACAGGGCAAAGATACCGCCCTCGCCATGGTTATCGGCGCGCAGCGAGATGAGCACATACTTGATGGTGGTCAGCAACGTGACCGTCCACACGACAAGGGAGAGCGCGCCAAGCACGAACTCCTCCGTCACGCTTCCGATGCCGCCGTTGCCGGCAACGAGCGCCTTGGTTACATACATAGGGCTGGTGCCGATATCGCCGTACACCACGCCCAGCGTGACGAGCATCGCCGAGATGCTCACAGGAATCGCAGCGTGCGAAGCTGCCTCCTTGGCCTTTTGTTCCATAAGCCGGTTTCCTCCCAACTTTAATGTTCGAAGGAATTATAGGTAATCGGCCCATGTTTGAATGGCACTGTTTTCCCAGCTAGATAAACATTTATACGGCCTTTAGGCCACCGCCGCGATATGGAATGCGACAAAGGGACTGTCCCTTTGTCACATTCGTCATTTTCCAAGCCAGTTTTTGAACCACCATTCCATGGATCGGCTCATCTCGGCCATAAAGGGACTCGTGTGCTTGCGGGTATAGATGTCCACGACGCGCTCCCCCACCTCGCGGGCATGCGGGCGGAACATCGCGTCCATCTCGGCCACCTGCGCGTCCATGGTCGCGGCATCGGCGCGGCAGTAGCGCTCCTCGTGCACCAGGTTCACCACGGGATGCGCAATCGCCGGACGCTCCTTGCGAGGCGTGCCGATAATAAGCATCGACAGCGGCATGGTATAGGGTGGCAGATCGAGCAGCTCGGCAACTTCCTCGGCATTCTCGACGATATCACCGATGTAGCAGCTCCCCAGCCCCAGGGCCTCGGCGGCAACCACGGCGTTTTGCGCGGCGATCACGGCGTCCTGAGCCGCGATGGCAAAGTCGCCCAAACCCGGCGCGCGGCGGGGCGCCTTGCCCGTGCGCTCGACAAACTCGGGCTCAAAGCAGCCCACGTGCTCAAACAGATCGATCCACTTGGCATAATCGACCACAAATATGAGTGCCCAGGGCGCCTTGGCGATCATGGGCTGGTGGTCGCACAGGTCGGCCAGACGATCCAGCGTAGCCTGCTCGCGAATGCTCACGATGGAATACATCATCATGGCGCCTGCCGACGGCGCACGGCTCGCCGCATGCAGAATCGCCGCCCGCCGCTCGTCGGTCACCGCCACGGGACGATCGTCGTCATCACGCGCGAAGGCACGCGTGGAGGAACGGTGCTCCAACGTGTCCAGCACCGCATTGCCCGTGGTCTCGACCGGATAGCCACACGTATCCACAGCCTTGGTGCAAACCTGCTCGTTCATCGCCTCATCCTCGCTAATTCTTTAAGAAGCCTTTACGTTTCCGTGTAATTCCCGTCCATTATCGCGCAGGTCGCCACTACATTGAGCCACACCGCCGCACATGCGCGTTAATATGGCTGGTTGTTGTGCGCAGCCCGCAAATGCAGCGCATATTTAGGTAACAATCGGGTAAACCCCCGCTTTCGTAGGTTTTAAGTTTGTGAGGAGTCTCAGCATGTTCGCTGCCGCCATCTCGCTCGTCGGTCTTGCGGCGACCGTCTACCTTGTTTTGCGCGAGGCCAAGACCATTCGCGCTCAGTCGGGCACCGTTGCCAAAAGCGCTCTTGGGTGGAGCGTCGCCTTCGGCCTGTTCCAGCTCTTTTTGACCATTTGGGGCGCCATTGGCCTCGTCGCCCAAAACGAGCCGCTCGCCTTTGTGATGCTCATCCTGACCAATGCCATCCTCACCGGCTGCGCTTGGGCCAGTATCGCCCGCGACCGCATCGCCCCGCGCGTCTTTGCGTTCGCCTCGGCCGATGCGCCCACCCCCACCGGCAAGCTCGCTCGTTTGCGCGGCGCCTTTGTGGGCAAACCGCTCGTCGCCGCCGTCCTGTGCCTGCTGCTCGCCGGCGTCTTTGCGCTGCTGGGCATGGAGGTCTCGTCCAACCACGACTTTACCTGGGTCTACCCCCTGTGCATCCTGCTCGAGTGGGCCATCATCACCACGCTCATGGTCGGCCTGTTCTTCCTGTTCCAGCGCCACGGCGCAGCTCCCGCGGTCCTGGCCTTTGCCCTCTTTGTCCTGGGCATTGCCGAGTTCTTCGTCATCACGTTTAAATCCATGCCCATCCAGCCGGGCGACCTTTCGGCCATCTCCACCGCCGCCGCGGTCGCCGGCACCGGCTACACCTTCTCCATCTCGCTGTTCTGCGTGCTGTCCATGGGCTTTACCGCCATCGCCATGCTGCTGTGCGAGTACGCCGGCCTGGTGGCACCGCACCGTCAGAAGGGCGCCGCCAACGCCAAGCGCATGCTGCTCACCAATCTGCTCGTCGCCGTGCTGTGCCTGGGCGGCGTGACCGCGCACGTCACGCTCATCGACTACTACAACACCCTCGGCATCACCGTCTATACCTGGCGCCCGCTCGAGAGCTACTGGCGCGAGGGCTACCTGCCCGCCTTTATTAGTGCAGCGCAGTCCATCAAGCCGCCCAAACCCGCCGACTACTCCGTCGACGATGCCAAGGCCACGCTCAAAAAGTACGCCAAGGCCTACGACAAGTCCGACGCAGCCAAGAGTGACGAGCGCACCGCCGCAAAGGAGCAGTTCGACAGCGAGAAGCCCACGGTCATCGCCATCATGAACGAGACCTTCTCGGATCTGTCGATCTATCAGAACATGCGCGCCGGCTACGAGGGCCCGCAGTACTTTAAGAGCCTGTCCAACTGCCTCAGCCGCGGCAAGCTCTACGTGAGCGCCTACGGCGGCGGCACCGCCAATACCGAGTTTGAGTTTATGACCGGCAACTCCATGGCCAACCTGGGCTCGGGCGTGTACCCCTACACCATCTACAACATGGAAACGACCGGGAACCTGGCAGAGCAGTTCAAATCGCTCGGCTATTCCACCACGGCTATGCACCCCAATCACGCAACCAACTGGAACCGCGAGAACGTCTACAAGGATTTTGGCTTTGACCGGTTCCTGTCCATCAACGATTTCCAGGGTGCCGATACCCTGCGCGGCATGGTGACCGACCAGGCTACCTATGACAAGATTCTTGAGCTGCTCGATCAGAACGCCGATCCGCAGTTTATCTTCGACGTGACCATGCAGAACCACTCGGGCTACGATACGGGCCTGCTGCCGGTCGACAAGCAGATGCACCTGAACATCGACACGACCGACCTGGACGCCAAGACCGTCGAGGACGGCACGCTCTCCGATGTCGACGAGTATGTCTCGTGCATCGAGCAGTCCGACCAGGCGCTTCGCTACTTCCTAAACGCCCTGAGCAAGCTCGACCGTAAGGTAGTCGTGGTGTTCTGGGGCGACCACCAGCCGTTCTTCCCGTCCAAGTTCAACGACAAGTGGTTTACCGGCGAAGACGACGCCACGCACCAGGAACGTCTGTGGCAGACCGACTACATCATCTGGGCCAACTACGACGTTGCCGGCTGCGACCAGACGAGCGAGGTCGACGACCTGTCCACCAACTACCTGTCCACGCAACTCATGCAGCTGATCGGCGCACCCCTCTCCGACTACCAGAAGGCGCACATGACGCTGCGCGAGTCGCTGCCCGCCATCAACTCCGTGGGCTACGAGGACGCCAGCCTGCGTTGGGCACTCTCCTCCAACGTCACCGGCGACGACGCCGCAGCAGCAGCCGCCACCAAGGCGCGCGAGGATTACGCCAAGATGCAATACTACGAGATGTTCCGCGACGGCAAGAATGTGTACACCGAGCACTTCCAGACCGAGGCCAACGAGACCGACCCCAACCTGGCGCCGGGTACGACCAAGATCAAGTAGCGACTAGCTGCGAGTTCATAACTGAAACGTCTGTCCGGGCGGAGGCATATAAGGT
>OKVC01000875.1_pt1 | contig 11386 bp, 8 predicted proteins | sample 1606641 | NCBI WGS metagenome assembly OKVC01 (sample SAMEA3882518, study PRJEB24775) | human gut metagenome | biome: human-associated habitat; feature: intestine environment; material: feces | place: Netherlands | collected 2009/2010
GCAGGAGGTTGAACTTGTAGCTGTCCAGTGACTTCTCCACCGCGTAGATGATTACGTCCACGTTGTTCCCGGCGAAATGCTTGGCAATTTCGTTTCCGGCTCTAACTCCGCGTCCGTCACGCTGTTGCAGGTCGGACGGTCGCCACGGCGTATCGAGATGATGAATTGCCACACACCTTTTCTGTGCGTTCACACCCGTTCCGAGCATAGAGGTAGAGCCGAACAGCACACGCACCGTCCCGGCGTTCATGGCGTCTATCACCGCCTTCCGCGCCTTGTCGGTCTTGCACTCCTGAATGAAGCGCACCTCGCTTGGCGGTATACCGTAGTCCTCCGTCAGTTTGCGCTTGATTTCCGAATAGACGTTCCACCCGTCGCCCGGCTGGTATGTCCCCAAATCAGAGAAAACGAACTGCGTGCCTTTCTGGGCGTCGTATTTTTGATAATACTCCGCGATCATCTTGGCACAGTGACTCGCTTTGTTGTCGGGATGATCTTCGTAATTCGGGTCTATCATGCGCATGTCGAGTGCCATTTTCCGGGCATAGTCCGTGGCGATGAGCATCTTCGCCTTTTCTTCCGTTTCCGAAAGCGGCAGCCTGCCCAACAAGGTGGCATCGCCCGTCTTGGCGAACTGCATCAGTTTCTGTATGAAGTCCTCCTGTTCCGGCGTGGGCGGTATATGGTGCAGTATCTCGTTCTTGGCAGGACGGTCAACGCCCACATCCTCCGCCGTGCGGTAGTCCGTGATTTCATTATAGAAGGCGGCAAGCTCCGGCACTTTGATGAAGTAGCGGAAACGCTCCTTCTGGACCACATTGTTCGTCACGTTAAATTCAAAATCCGTCGTCTTCTTGGCAAATATCGCCGCCCAAGCGTCGAAACACCTTATGTCCTGCCGTTCCAGCTCCTTCGGGCGCAGGTACTTGAACAGCAGGTACAATTCAGTCAGTGAGTTGCTGATAGTCGTGCCGGAGAGGAAGGTCGCACCCAAGTCTTTTCCTGTGCGCTCCTGTATGGTGCGTATGGCAAAGAGCATGTTAAGTGCCTTCTGGCTTCCCTCGCTGTTTCCCAATCCCGCCACACGGTCGTGGCGCGTGTTGAAAGTCAGATTCTTGAACTGGTGGCTCTCATCTATGAAGATGTGGTCGATGCCCATCTGCTTGAAATCCACCACGTCGTCCGTGCGTGACTTTATGGCGTGTTCCACCTTCTCCAGCTTCGCTTCAAGGTTGTGCTTGCGCTTCTCCAATCCTTTCAGCATCGCCCGCGACACGTTCTTTCCCTGCTGCCGTAGCACTTCGAGGTTTTCCTCCACCGTGTCAAGCTCTGCTTGCAGGATGCGCTGCTGCAATTCCGGCGACTGCGGTATCTTGCCGAACTGGTCGTGCGACATGATGACGCAATCGTAGTCGTTGTTCTTTATATTATTGAAGAAGCGCACACGGTTGGCGGTCGAAAAGTCCTTCTCCGAAGCGTACAGAATACGTGCGTTGGGATATGCCGCCTGATAGGTGGCGGCAATCTCCGCAACGTTGGCTTTCAGCCCGATAATCATCGGCTTATGTGCCAATTTCAGACGCTTCATCTCATGCGCGGCGATGCACATTATCAGCGTCTTGCCGGTTCCCACCTCGTGGTCGCAAATTCCGCCGCCGTTCTGTTTCAGCATCCAGACGCAATCCATCTGTGAGGGATAGACGCTCTTGATACCCCGGCTTGCCAGCCCTTTCAGGTTGAGGTCGGGAAAGGTCTGATGGGAGCCGTCGTAGCGCGGGCGCACGAAACAGTTGAACTTGCGGTTATACATCGTCACAAGCCGCTCCTTGAACTGCGGCGACTGCTCTTCGAGCCATTCGGAGAAGCCGTTTCGTATCTCGTCAATCTTGGCGTTGGCGAGTTGTATTCCCTCGCTGTCGCGCATCTTGATGTCGTTGCCATGCTCGTCCTTGCCGATGGACTTCATCATGTCAGGGCAGGTGTTGTGCAGGGCGTGTTTTAGGAGGTGCATACCGTCATAGTTCCGGTAATACCCCTTCACCAGAAACTCGTCCGTGATTTTCATGGTGCGGTAGCCGCACACCACCGAAAACTCGTCCATGCTTGCGGAATAGGCGATTTTCACCTCCGTGTCGAACAGCCGGCTCATGTAGGCGGCATAGACACCCGTCGGAATCCAGCGTTCCCCGAAATTGAAGTCCAGATCCTCGAAGGCGATACGCGGCGGTTCGGCATCTTTCAGAGCCTCCAACGCCTGTTTCACTTCCGGCATACGCTCACTTTCGGGGTTTTCGCCCATCCAAGCCTCTATGCGTTCCGCCTTCTCTATCACGTTCCCGGCTATGAAGCGGTCTTTGATTTCGTAACCGGTCACGAGCGGATTGTAATAGATGCGTCCTTGCAGGGCTGTGAGCAACTCCTCCGCCGTGCTGTCGGTTATCTCCCGCATATAGTCGAGATTGACCGTGCCATATTTGTTGAGCGACGCGGACAGGGCTTCTTCGGGAGAGCCTACGTTGGCATGGCTCTCCACGGAGAAGGAAACGGGATGCTCGAAGATGTCCGCCTTGACGAACTTTCCGTTCTCCACCCGTTCCAGCGAAAGGATGTCACGCCCGCCCGCGTCCATCATCACTAACTTCACGTTCTGCTTGGCGTTGAGGTTGCCGTAGCGCATGACAAACTCATCGTAACAGGTATTCAGATGCTCTCGCCACGGAACATTTGCCTCGCGCCGGAGCGATTCATAACGGTACAGACGCTCGTAGGCGTCACGCAGCGACACATACAACAACGCCTTTTCCTTCTGGTATCCTTTCAGGTCGAGCGGCTGGAATGTCGCCCCGTATGGCGTGATGTCTTTCAGGTAGCCGATGTTATGACGCCCCCGGTCAGCCACCAGCGACCCTTCGCGCAGGTGCATCTCCGGCGTGCGGTGGTAGGCACGCGGAGAAAGGTCCACGACTTCCTCCTTCGGCTTTTCCGCTTCGATGTCGGGGAAAAGGAAAGTCCCCACCGCTTCCGATGGGGTATCTGTAACGGCAGGTGCGGCGACTGCCTCCGGCTGTGTTTCCTCCTGTCGTGGCTGCTCACGGGAAGTTTCCGGCACGGCTTTCACTTCCGTCTTTTCCGCCACTTGTTTCTCGTTATGCTGCCTTGCCAGTTCCCGAAGTTCTTTCCTACGCTCCGGCGTCAAACCCATCATCATTTCATAGAAACCGTTGATGGGAGGATTGGTATCCCAGTCCAGTGTGGCATAGATGTCGTCCGGGTCGGCAGGCTTGGCGGTGTTCTCCGCTTTCACCTCCTTATTCTCCATTGCGGGTTTTGCAGTTGGAGCTGTCGGTGTAACCGTGACTTTCGGTTTGGGCGGAGTGGACTTTGCCGTAACTGCCTTTTTCACCGTCTTTTTCTTTTTGGAGGTTTTCGGTTGGCTGACCTCTTCCGTCATCCCCCAGAGGTCAAGCAGGGTGAGCTGCACGCCTGCGGAATATTGCGGGCGCGGTTCTATCTCCGGCTTTTCATCTGCGGGTTGCGGCTTTTCTGTCGGAGTTTCCACCGTCTGCGCCGAGGATACTGTTTCCAATTTTATGGCAGGACGCTCTACTTTATTTTGAACGGCAACTTTTTCTTCCGTTCCTGCCTGCCGGATTGAACCCGAATACAAGCGCATGGCAAGCCTGTAATGGAAATCCTCGTCGAGCATACGGCGCAAATCCCCGGCGATGCCTGCTGCCTTGCCCTCGTGCAGATAAACCATAGCGGGCTTCCCGTAGGGGTCTGTGTCAAGTTTCGCCATCGTATGCACGATGCGTTCCGGGTGGTGGATGAAATAGGCGTTGTCGGTCAGGGCGGTTTTCGTGTCCGTCTGTATCACGGTCATCAGCCGCTCGTCCTGCGACATTTCCTTCTTGCTGAGGTTCTTTTGCAGGACAATCAGGTCACTGCCCACCTCCGTGCCCGCGTTGTCCGTGAACAGGTTGTTGGGCAGGCGTATCGCGGATACCAGATTGGCCTGACTGAACAGCTCGTTACGCACGGAGGTCTTGGTGCTATTCAATACCCCTTGCGAGGTGATGAACGCCACGATACCGCCGTCACGCACGGCATCCAGTCCTTTGAGAAAGAAATAGTTGTGGATGGTTTTCTGGGCGGAGCGTCTGCCGAAAGAGTCGCTCCGCTGAAACTCCGCGTCGAACACGGCAATGTCACCGAACGGAATGTTGGACACCGCCAAGTCGAAATAATTGTTGAACGGTCTTTCGATTTTCTCAAAACCGCAGGTGCGCATTTTCTGGTCGGGATAGAGATGCCTCAAGATTGTACCCGTGAGCAGATCCTTCTCGAAAGCCATCACATCCGCATTGGGGCTGTGCCGCAGCATGGAATCCACGAACACGCCGACACCTGCCGACGGTTCGAGCATACGGGCGGGGCGGACGCTGTAATCTGCCAGCACGTCCGCGATGGTGTCGGTTATCTCTTTGGGGGTGTAGAAAGCGGTCAGCACGGACGCTTTCAGCGAATCCACAAACCGCTTGTACTCTGTTTCGTCCTTGCTGTTCTCACGGATAAGCCTGTGCAGCTCCACCGTCGGGGCGAACAGTTCGAGGTCGGATTTCGCCCACCGGACGGCATCCGTCAGTTCCTTTGCAGGGTTGAGGATACATTTCAGACCGCCGAAACCGCAGTACCTTTGAAGTATGGCACGCTCTTCGGTTGTCGCTGTCCTGTTTTCCCTGTCAAGGATGAATGCCGTCCGTATCGCCTCGATGTTGTCCCGCAGTTTCTGTTTGCGGTTAAACGCCATATTCGTCTAAGTAAAGGACGGTTGCTCCCGTCAGCTCCGTGTAGAGCAGGTCGTAATCGGAAGACAGGGCGAAATTGTCATCCGAGAGGTCATAGACGGAGAACACGTTGCCGACAAGCGGCAGCAGTTTCAGGACAAAGGCTTCACGCTTCTCTTCCGGCACTTCATCGGCAAACTCGTTTTCCACGACTTCGCGGAGGATGGCGTAACGGGAATAATGCAGCCCGCGCAGCAGCGTGTCCATCGCCAGTTCCTGCGCACCATCGGCGGGATAGCCTTCAAGCCGTGCCCTCTCATACGTTTCGGCGGCACGGTCGGCCCGTTCCCGTATGAAAGCGGTGTCGTCAGCCTGTTCAAACTTGTTCGTGCGGAGATAGTCCAGCAGGTACAGACCGTAATAGGAAAAGTCGGTCTGACCCTCGTTTTTCTTCTTGTTGTTCATTACTTTGGATTTAGCGGATTGATAATTAACGGGATAATCGGTTGGAAAAAGGAAGAAAAAGGCACTCGGTATCCCTCCGAGTGCCACCACTAAATCCAAAGTATGAGTGTAATCCGGTATCGAAGAACAATTCATTACTCTGAACAAGTGGCAAAGTTAATACTATTTCTTCCGTCCTGAAAATTTCTTGTCCTTTTTAGCCTCCGGGAACACAAAAGTCGTGTTATATTCCCCGTCAAAGGCGACAACAGCATCGAAACTCTTGCCCTGTTTGCTCTTGAACCCTTTGAGCAGCTTGGTATGCCCTTCGGTGAGCAGGTCTTTGATTTCATCGTCGGACAGGGTGCGTCCCGCTTTCAGCCGGAACACGGGCAGTCCGCACTCCGTGTTGTCGCAGCGTACCACCTTGCCGTAGAACCGCATCCTGCCCGTGCCACACTTGGGACACGCGCAGCCGGAGTCACGGCTGCCGAAGAGCTTGTCGCACGAGATCAGTTCGGAGGTTATCTCACGTGTGTACGCCTCTATCTCCTTGCGGAAGGTGTCGGCGGACAGTTCCCCGCGCTCGATACGCGCCAGCTCCTTTTCCCATTCGCCCGTCATGGCAACATCGGCGATGCGCATCGTCTTGACGACGGAATTGAGGGCAAGTCCTTTTTCGGTGGGAACAAGCGACTTCTTGCAGCGTTCCATGTAACCGCGCTTGAAAAGCGTTTCGATGATGGAGGCGCGTGTGGCGGGAGTACCGATGCCACAGTCCTTCATCGCCTGCCGCAGTGCGTCGTCCTCAATTTCCTTGCCCGCCGTTTCCATTGCCGAGAGCAGGGTGGCTTCGGTATGCAGCGGCTTGGGTTTGGTCTTTCCTTCGGTAATGGACGAGCCTTTCGGTGTCAGCGTGTCGCCTTCCTGCCAGCCGGGGATGGTAATTTCCTCTTTTTCCTCGCCATAGACGGCACGCCATCCGGTTTGCTTCACGACGCTGCCTTTTACGGTAAACTCCACTCCGGCACATTCCGCCGTGACAGTGGTCACATCCTTGACGCATTTCTCAGAGAATGCCTCGACCATGCGCCCGGCAATCATCTGATAGATGGTATTGTCCTCTTTGGAGAGGAAGAGCGGTTTCTCACCCGTGACGAGCAGGGCATGGTGGTCTGTCACCTTGCCGTCGTCCACGCTGCGGCGTGTCGGGGCGGCTTTTGCCCGCACCTTGTCTTTCCATTCGGGCTGTGTGCCGATGAAAGCGAGCAGTTTGGGAATTTCGGCAAACACGTCTTCGGGGATGTAGCGGCTTCCCGTTCTCGGATAGGTTATCAACTTCTTTTCGTAGAGTTTCTGCGCGATTTCAAGCGTCTGTTCCGCCGTGAAGCCGTGCTTGGCGTTGGCTTCTTTCTGGAGCGTGGTCAGGTCGTAGAGCAAGGGAGTTTCCTCCGTCTTCTCCTTGCGCTCGGCTTTCGTGACAGTGGCGCAACCTGCCGCCTTTACCTTATTATATAGTTCCATCGCCGGTTCTTTCTCTTTCCATTTCTCGGAGGATGAGAATTTCACGACTTCGCCGTCGCAACCGTCCGTTGCGATATGGAGCTGCCAGAATGCTTCGGACGTAAAGCGGCGGTTCTCCCAGTAGCGTTCACATACCATAGCCAACGTTGGTGTCTGCACCCGCCCCACGGAATACGTGCCGTGTCCGGCGGCGATGGATAACGCCTGTGTGCCGTTGATGCCCACGAGCCAGTCGGATTCGCTCCGCGCTTTGGCGGCGAGGTAGAGGTTGTCGTATTTGCTGCCGTCTTCGAGTTTCCGCAGTCCCTCGCGGATAGCTTTGTCGGTGAGAGAGCTGATCCACAGGCGCACGAAAGGAGTGGTGCAACCCGTATAGTGGTAGAGGTAGCGGAAGATAAGCTCTCCCTCGCGTCCGGCATCGGTCGCCACGATGATATGTTCGCTTGTGTCGAACAGTCTTTTGATGACTTTTATCTGCGACACCACGCCGCTGTCGGGCTTGTAACCTTTCTCCGTCCTGACCTGACGGGGGACGAGCGTGAATGTGTCGGGAATAATCGGGAGGTTGTCACGGACAAATCCGCGCACGCCGTAGCCGTCGGGCATGGCAAGCTGAACGAGGTGTCCGAATGCCCATGTCACGGCATAACCGCCTCCCTCGAAATATCCTTCCTCTCTCTTTGTCGCGCCCACGATGCGGGCGATTTCACGTGCCACGGAGGGCTTTTCTGCAATGATTGTCTTCATGTCTTCTTCTTTTTTGTTGATACTTTGGATTTTATTTTGGATTCAGTGGCGGACACGGGATTACATTTTCATGCCCTTGCCCGTTTTCTTCTGCGGCTTCTCCTGCTGCTGTTGCTGGCGGTCGTCCTTCGGGGCGGTCTGACCTTTCTGCAAAGGCTCTTTCAGGTTCTTTGTCGCCTCGTTGGTTTTGCCCTCGTTGTTCACCGCCACCTGTGTGCGGCTCTCGTTGGACGGGGCGACCTGCTGGGCGTTGTCGGGGTTCGTTTCGTAGCGGTACGGGCGGCCCTTCTCCGGGTTGAACTTGATATACATCGTGGCATGGAAGCCCTGCTTGTCGGTCACGTTCTCCAGCTTCACGGCTTTACCCGCCACATAGTCGGCTTTCTGCTGGTCGGTGAAGCTCACGCCGCTCCATTTGCTGATGGGGCGGATGCTGCCGTCCTCGTTCGTCCACGTGTTGCGGCGTTGCTCCTTCTTGGTCTGTGCGGCATTTTCCCCGCCCTGCGCCTGACTTTTCGATGTGTCGCCTTTGGTTTCCTGTGTCTGTGCGGTACGGGGCGACTTGCCGGTTCCCGGCACGAACTCCACGCCGCGCTGCTCCACGTTCACTTGCAGGGTGGTGACGAACTTTCTGCCGTCGTTGCGCTCGATGAGCTTGTCGCGTACGGGCAGTCCGGCGCGGAGCATGTCCCGCTCCTGCGTGGTGATTTCCGTCTTGCCGATGCGCTCCGGGATGCGCACCCTGCTTGCCGGAATGTCCGTGATTTCATTCGTCTTGCGGTCGATGCTGATGTAGGAGGGGATGATCTCGCCCGTTTCCCTGTCCACAATGTCCACGACCCTACCGAGATTGCCCGTTTCGCGGAGGTTCTTCCGGTCATTGTCGGAGAATTTGTGTTCCTTGTACTCATCCAGCTTCTGCTCCTTGCGGATGAAGTGCGGCACGAGGCTGATGTTTCCCTCACCGTCCTTCTTGAAGGAGAGGCGGGCGTCCAGCTCGAATGATTCGCCGCCGAAGGTGGGCTTGACCTTTACCAAGTCGGACTTGCCGTAGTGGAGCATCTTCGTAAGGTCTCCGGACTTTTCAAGGTCGTCACGCTTCACGCCCCATCTGTCCTCCAGCTCCTGCCAGTTGATTTTGCTCTCGTTGATGGGTTGGTAGCCCTGTCTGCCCTGCGTCTGTTGCGGGCTTTCCTGCTGTTCTTTCTGTTGTTCCATGTTTTCCTGTTTTTGAGGTTCTTGTTTCTCTGTCTTTTGTGCCGCCATCTCTTCCTGCACCTGCTGTTGATAAGGGAAGGTGTCGATTTTGTGCGGTGCAAGGATTTGTTTGTTCTGGTACGGATGCTGAAGCAGGTCTTTCATCACGCCAAGCATGGAATCCACTTGGTCTGCCGCGATGCGGTAGAAACCGAAGCGGCTGGGTTCCTTGCACTGCCGGAAGAAGTTCTTGAAGAAGTTGTCCAGCACGTCGCCATGTCGGTCGAATTGCAGGAAACTCTGCGCGTTCTCCGCTTTTGCGGGGGTGCGCTTGGGTGTGCCGTCCGCGTTCAGCCCGGCTACCACGCTGATCTCGCCTGTCTTCTCGTCACGGACTACCAGCACGTCCTTTTCGTCTTTTTTCTTTGCCATCTGAAAAATGTTTTAATGGGTTATTTATGAAAGAAATTATGGATACGAGCCTTGTAGAAGGCTATATCTTCCTTTTTGAAGTCCTTGATATGGTTGGAAAGGAATGTCAGCACGTCCTCCTCGCTGTAATAGGTCTTCTTGCCCAGCGTCTTGTAGGGCAATGCGCCTACGCTGCGGTAGCGTTGGAGGGTGCGTTTGCTTATCTGGAGCAACATGCACAAATCCTGATTGTCGAAAAGGCGGATGCTTTCCGTGATAGTGGGCTGTTTCCCCTCAGCCTTCATCGCCAGCAGCAGTTCGTCCTGACGGTCGAGCCGTTCCATCAGCTTCTGCATCCAGCCCTCGAAGTTGTTTCGTGTGAGCAGTTCCATGACCTATGTCCTCCTTCCTTTTGGTTTGCCGCCCGTGCGCAGCGTGTGGTTGTGGAACAGGGTGTCTATTGTCCCTTCCTCGTTCCTTACTGTGTTGTCCTCCAATAGCCGCAGTATCTCGGAAAGGCGGTAGCGGCAGCTTCCGCGTACCACCACATACTCGATACGGTGGTCGGTGCGCATACGCTGCATGGTGCGCTTGCTCACGTTGAGCATCTTCGCCGCCTGTGCCGTGTCAAGCAGCTTGTCTTCGGTTTCCCGCTTCCGTTTCTTCTCGTCCCTTGCCTCGCGGATGTACCCTGCGATGTTCGCAATCTGCGCCATCATCTCCTTGTAGGCGGAACTTTCCATTGTTATCACTTTCATGTTCAGTCCTTTCTTTTTGTTTCTGCGACAAAATTCGGCAATAAACAAAAGGGGCTTTAACAACTCACTACGTGACTCACGTAAGATTTTTGCGGAAGATGGCTCCGTAACCCGGTCAAACGGCGCAACAGGCAGCCTTTCAGCGGAAAACGATACGTCTTGTATGCCGTTTCGTTACCTTTGCGGCAAACTCTAAATGACATGAATATGGAAATAGTATCTATCGAGAAAAAGACTTTCGAGATGATGGTGGCGGCATTCGGCGCACTCTCGGAGAAGGTCGCCGCCCTGAGGCGCAAAAGCGACACGGGGCGCATGGAAAGATGGCTCACGGGCGAGGAGGTCTGCGGGCAGTTGAGAATAAGCCCGCGCACGTTGCAGACGCTGCGTGACAGGCGGCTTATCGGCTACTCGCAGATAAACCGCAGGTTCTATTACAAGCCAGAGGAGGTGAAGCGGCTGATACCGCTTGTCGGCACGCTCTATCCGCACGGCAGATGATTTGATTTATTCACCCACTGAATCCGAAGTTATGATGAACGAGAACAACGATGTTTTTACGATGGAAGACGAGCCGATAGCCTCTGTGGTGCAGGATATGCGCAAAGGCTCGAAATGGCTGTCCGCATTTCTGGAAAGCTACCGTCCTCCGCTGGACGGGGAACGTTACCTGACGGACGGCGAGGTGTCGGAACTGCTCCGTGTGAGCCGGCGCACCTTGCAGGAATACCGCAACAACCGCGTGTTGCCCTTCATACTTTTGGGAGGGAAGGTGCTTTACCCGGAAACGGGGCTGCGTGAAGTGCTGGAAGCAAATTACCGCAAGCCGCTGGAGTGAGGCGGTTTCATGAAAAAGTAAACGGGTGACACCTTTTGTGGTGCTACCCGTTTACTTGTCTTATGGGGTATGTGCAATCAGCAATACCCGGCTTTTCCGTTCTGTATGAACATCACGTATGTCTGCCGTTTCTCTTGTGAGAGTGCCTTTCCCACCAGCCATGTGCGGAACAGGTGGGTGTTGTAGGTATTCACCCTGAAAGCGACCGGGATGATGATTTCAAGGGCGTACACGTCCGCGTGCAGCCCGTTTTCAAGCTGCATGTAGCGGCACACCTCGTAGTCGTTCAGCACGTCCGACTTGCGGACGGCTCTGATGGCGGCGTTCACTGCCGGGACGGTCGTATGGAACAATCCGGCTATTTCGGTGGCGGTCATCCACACGTCGTTACCGGTTACGCTGACTGCCTTGTCCTCGATGATGATTGTGTCACGTTTCATGGCTTTTCTTTTTAGATGGTGCAACCTGCAAATTCCTCGACGCCGTTCAATCTTGCGGCAAGGTTCTCCATGTCCTGATTGAGCTTCTCTTTGGTTATCTTTGCGTAAATCTGCGTCGTCTTTATGCTCTTGTGTCCGAGCATGGAGCTGACCGTTTCGATGGGAACACCGTTGGAGAGGAATATCGTCGTGGCTGCCGTGTGGCGGCTCTGATGCCACGTGATATGCTTGGTGATGCCG
>OKVC01000885.1_pt1 | contig 11219 bp, 7 predicted proteins | sample 1606641 | NCBI WGS metagenome assembly OKVC01 (sample SAMEA3882518, study PRJEB24775) | human gut metagenome | biome: human-associated habitat; feature: intestine environment; material: feces | place: Netherlands | collected 2009/2010
ATTTACCGGCGGGAAGTGTTTGAAAAAATCGGAATGTTTGACGAGAAGCATTTCGCTTATCTGGAAGATACCGACATCGGCTATCGTGCGCGGCTTTTGGGCTACGAGAACTGGTATGAGCCGTCCGCGAAGGTTTACCACGTCGGAAGCGGAACGAGCGGCTCCCGGTATAACCTCTTTAAAATCCGTTATTCTTCCAGGAACAATATTTATCTGATCTATAAAAATATGCCGGTTTTACAGATTTTACTTAACCTGCCGGCCTTTATCCTCGGTTTTTCGGCAAAACTGGTCTTTTTTGCATCGAAAGGATACGGAAAAGAATATCTGGCAGGAATCAAGAATGGTTTTTTCATCTGCCGGAAGCCGGAAAACAGAGCAAAAAAGATCCGTTTCGAGTGGAAGCGCCTCGGCACGTATTTTGTCATCGAATGGGAGCTTTTTATCAATGTGTTCCGGAGATTTCTGGAGAGGGCATAAGGATTCTTTCAAAAGATTACGAAAAAGTTAAAAAGTTTACGGAAATAAGAAGAATGTTAGAAAAATATGATTGCTCTTTTTTGGAACTTATTGTATAGTTAGGGGTAGGGAATTTTTAAATCCCGAAAAAAACAGATAAGGTGAACGAATTTGATCAACGATAATCAGAAATATTTTGACCGGATGCACGTTCTGATCGATGCCCTGGTGCTCGCACTTTCCTATGTACTGTCCTGGTACTGCTATGTGCGGCTGGGCGTTATGAATAATCATCCGGAGAGGGGAATTCTGCCGCCGGCGACGTATATGATGGCACTGCTCTATATCGTGCCCGGCTATCTGCTGCTTTACTATGCATTCAATCTCTATGCATCCAAGCGTTTTCAGGGAAGACGTCTGGAATTTGCCAATATCTTAAAAGCGAATACGGTTGGATTTCTGGTCTGGCTGGCCAGCCTTTACATGGTGCGCCAGGTTCACTTTTCCCGTGGTATGCTCTGCATCTTCTTTGTGCTGAATGTGACACTGGAAACGATTGTAAGAAATCTGATCCACTATATCTTAAGCAATATGTGGAAACACGGCCGCAACCAGAAGCAGATTCTGATGGTCGGCTACAGCCGTGCGACCGAGGAATACATTGACCGGATCATTGCAAACCCGGAGTGGGGCTATCTCGTCCGCGGAATCCTCGATGACCATGTCAAAGCGGGAACGATGTACCGCGGTATCAAGGTTCTTGGAAGAATCAACAATCTTTCAGTCATTCTGCCGGAAAACAAACTGGATGAAATTGCCATTACCCTTGGACTGAACGAATACTTCCGCCTGGAGGAGATCGTTGCCATGTGTGAAAAATCCGGCGTACATACCCAGTTTGTGCCGGATTACCACAACATCATTCCGACAAAGCCGTACACAGAAGACCTGCAGGGACTTCCTGTCGTCAATATCCGCTATGTGCCGCTTTCCAACACGTTCAACGCGATGCTGAAACGGATTGTGGATATTTTCGGCGCGCTCGTGGCGATCATTCTGTTCTCACCGGTGATGCTGTTTTCCTGCATCATGATCAAGCTGACCTCACCGGGTCCGCTGATCTACCGTCAGACACGCGTCGGACTGCACAACAAACCGTTTGAAATGTACAAGTTCCGTTCGATGGAAGTTCAGACGGAGGAGAAAGAAAAGAAGGCATGGACCGTGAAGAATGACCCGCGTGTGACGGGATTTGGAAAATTCATGCGCCATACCAGCATTGATGAGCTTCCACAGCTCTTTAACATCTTAAAAGGAGATATGAGCCTGGTCGGACCGAGGCCGGAGCGACCTTTCTTTGTGGAAAAATTCCGGGAGGAGATCCCGCGTTATATGGTAAAACATCAGGTTCGTCCCGGTCTTACGGGATGGGCGCAGGTGAATGGATACCGGGGGGATACTTCTATCCGCAAGCGTATTGACTGTGATCTGTATTATATTGAAAACTGGACGCTGGGACTTGATTTTAAAATTCTGTTCCTGACCTTTTTCAAAGGATTTGTGAATAAAAACGCTTACTAAAAGATAAGGGGAAAAGAGATGTCGAAGAAGAATTACAAAAAGAGCAGAAAATACAAAAAAATGCGCCGCAGAAAAATAATTTTCGGAATTGAAATCACCGTTCTGCTGATTCTTTCCGGAATTCTGTTCGTCTACGCATGGATCAACCGTTCGATGGATAAGATGAATCAGGATACGCTGGACAGCTCCCAGATTCAGATCAACAGTGAAGTAAAGGCAAATACCGATCTCTCACAGATGTCCGGTACACAGGTCATCGCGCTGGTCGGCGTGGATGCCAGAGGTGTGGAAGGCTCCGAGCTGGCAGAAAGCATGAACAGTGACACGATTATTCTCTGTTGTATTGATCATGACAAGCAGGAAATCCGTATGGTGTCGATTATGCGTGACACCTGGATGAATATGGCGAAATATACCGATGAATATTATGAGTTTGACAAAGCCAATTCCGCATACAACCGCGGCGGCCCGGAGAGTATGCTCTCCATGCTGAATACAAACCTTGACTTTGCACTGACCGATTACGTTACCGTAAACTTCAAGGCACTCGCCGATGCGATTGATGTCCTGGGCGGTCTCGACATCGAGATGACAAATGCAGAGTGTGTTCATGCAAACAACTACAACAGAGAGGTATCGGAAGCACAGGGCGTAGAGTATGAAGCTATTCCGTATGATGAGGACCTTGGGGATGATTACAGCGAAGTACGTCATGTCAGCGGTGCGCTTGCTACCTCCTATGCGCGGATCCGTTATGGCGGCGGTGATGATGCAAAACGTACCAGCCGTCAGCGAATTGTTATCAATCTTATGGTACAGAAGCTGAAACAGAATCCGACCAAGATTCCGGAAATTCTGGACAAGGTGATGGGAAATGTCAGCACCAGTCTTACCAAGAATGAAATCCTGGAACTTGGTATGCATGCGGTAACGTATACGATGGGAACCTCCTATGCCTATCCGTTCCAGCTCTGCTATGGTGAAAATGTAGTGAATGCCCTTGGTGAGGATGTTGTAATTCCGGTTACGCTGGAGTTCAATGTAAGAGAGCTGCATGAATATCTGTATCCGGGTCTTTCGTATGAACCGTCTGCGGCTGTTACAGAGTACAGCGACTACATTGCAAGAAAGAGCGGTTACGATGAAGATATGATCGGCTATGTGCTGAACCAGGGGCCTGGTGCAGAGGCAGATTCGGTGATCGCAGGCGACTAAATACGAGGGAGAAAACCAGACATGAAATTCTATACCGTTGATGTTATGATACCAACGTATAAACCAGGGCAGGAGTTCGCAGAGCTTCTGCCCCGCCTTTTGGAACAGACTTACCCGATCCGGTCGATCCGGGTTGTAAACACAGGGAAAAAGTTCTGGAACCCGGCGTGGGAGCAGTTATCGGATAAAATTATGGTAGAGCATATCCGGCCAAGCGAATTTGACCACGGCGGAACGAGAAGGGCGATGGCAGAAAGTTCGGATGCGGATCTTCTGCTTTTTATGACCCAGGATGCCATGCCGTACGACAATGCGTGCGTGGAACATCTGGTGGAAAAATTTTCACTGCCGCATGTGAAGGCGGCCTATGCGCGGCAGCTTCCGCGGGATGACTGCCGTACACTGGAACGGTTTACGAGAGGCTTTAACTATCCGGAGGAGAGTGATATCAAGGATGCCGGTGATCTGCCAAAACTTGGTGTTAAGACTTTTTTCTGCTCCAATGTCTGTGCAATGTATGACCGCAGGACATATGAAGAGCTGGGTGGATTTGTAGAAAGCACCTTGTTTAACGAAGATATGATCTATGCCGGGCATCTTGTGCAGGCGGGCTATGCGATTGCCTATGCGGCAGATGCGAAGGTGGTACATTCCCACAATTACGGCTGCATGGCACAGCTTCACCGCAATTTCGACCTCGGTGTATCCCAGGCACAGCATCCGGAGATCTTTGATGCGTATCCGTCTGAGGGTGAGGGAATCCGTATGGTGAAAAAATCGGCATCCTACGTCTGCAAAATTCATAAGCCGTGGCTGCTCGTCACGTTATTTTTTCAAAGCGGATTCAAATATGTGGGATACTTCCTCGGAAAACGATACAAAAGCCTTCCGGACGGTGTGATCCGCTGGTGTACCTCAAACAAAACGTGGTGGGAATATCACGGAAAGATAAGAAAAAAACGAAATAGAAGATAAGTGAAAGTAAAAAACAAAAATAAAAAGATTTTGTAAGTAAATACGAAATGCTCCATAAGGTTGACAGAGAACGGAGCAGCGTGGTAAAAAAGTAAAGAACAAGAAATTAGAAGGCGGCATAACCTGAAAACAGAACAAGGGTGCCGCCTTTTGCTGTTAGGAGGAAAAAATCTATGTGTGGAATTGTTGGATATATTGGAACCTGCCAGGCTGCCCCGGTGCTGCTGGACGGATTGTCAAAGCTGGAGTACCGCGGATACGATTCGGCCGGAATTGCTGTATACGATGGAAACAAAATTCAGATGCAGAAAGCAATGGGCCGTTTGAAGGTGCTTGAGGAAATGACACAAAATGGAGCGACACTTCCGGGTACCGTAGGAATCGGACATACGAGATGGGCAACGCATGGGGCACCTTCCGATCTGAATGCACATCCGCATTTCAATAAAGACCACTCGATTGTCGTTGTACACAATGGAATTATTGAGAATTATCTGAAATTAAAGAAAAAACTGATGTCCAAAGGATATGAGTTCCTTTCGGAGACAGATACCGAGGTAATTGCCCATATGCTGGATTACTATTATAACGGCGATCCGCTTGCAACGATCACAAAGGTTATGCACCGCATGGAGGGATCGTATGCACTGGGTATCCTGTTCCGCGACCATCCGGATGAGGTGTATGCGGTCCGTAAAGACAGCCCGCTGATCGTTGGTACAAGTAAGAGCGGAAACCTGATTGCATCCGACGTTCCGGCTGTACTGAAATATACAAGAGATGTCTATTTTCTGGAAAATGAGGAGATCGTGAAACTGACCCGCGATGGCCTTCACTTCTACAATATTGACGAGGAGGAGCTGGAGAAAGAGGCAACCCACATCGACTGGGATATGAATGCGGCAGAAAAAGGCGGCTATGAGCATTTCATGCTGAAAGAGATGCATGAGCAGCCAAAAGCCGTAAAAGATACCCTGACGCCGCGCATTAAGAACGGTGATGTTGTGATCGAAGAACTCGGCATGACCGATGAGGAGATCCGCGCGATCCGCAAAATCTTTATCGTTGCCTGCGGTTCCGCATACCACACCGGTGTAACCGCAAAATACATCTTCGAAAAGCTGGCAAGAATCCCGGTTGAGGTAGATCTGGCAAGCGAATTCCGCTACCGTGATCCGATTCTGCCGGAAAATACGCTCGTGGTCATCGTCAGCCAGTCGGGTGAGACGGCCGATACCCTCGCGGCTCTCCGCCTTGCAAAAGAAAAGGGCGTGCGTACCCTTGGCATCGTAAACGTAGTTGGAAGTTCGATTGCAAGAGAGGCAGACAATGTCATGTACACCTGGGCCGGTCCGGAGATCGCTGTTGCGACAACGAAAGCGTACAGCACACAGCTTATCGCGCAGTACCTTCTGGCGATGAAGTTTGCCAAAGTACGCGGAACCGTTTCGCAGAATGACTTCGATGCGATGATCCAGAGCCTTGAGCGCCTGCCGGAGCAGATTTCCCTGCTGCTGTCCCACAAGGAGAACGTACAGCGTTTTGCCAACCGTTATCTTGCGGCAGAACACGTCTTTTTCATCGGACGCGGCATCGACTATGCAATCTCGATGGAGGGCTCCCTGAAGCTGAAAGAGATTTCCTACATCCACTCCGAGGCGTATGCAGCCGGTGAGCTGAAACACGGAACCATTTCCCTGATTGAGGACGGACGCCTTGTCGTAGCTGTGCTGACTCAGCCGGAGCTCTACAAGAAAACGATCAGCAATATTCAGGAAGTGAAGACACGAGGCGCGTTTGTCATGGCGGTAACGACCGTTGGCAATACAGAAGTGGAAAAAGTAGCCGACTACGTAGTTTACCTGCCGGAGACAAATCCGATTTTTGCAAACTCCCTGGCGATCATTCCGCTGCAGCTCTTTGGCTACTACGTATCGATCGGCAGAGGCCTCGATGTGGATAAACCGAGAAACTTGGCGAAATCGGTTACGGTAGAATAAAAACCGCAGCATAAAATTCCTCTTTTTTCAAAATTATCACAGTTTCAACACAATTCTAACGTACAATAGGCAGTAGAAAATGAAGAAAGAAATAAGAGCACTGTGTATTGGTGCCTGAGATAGAAAAGAGAAAGAGGGATCAGCCATGAGTGAAGAATTCAAAAAAGAAGAAATAAATGGTGAGGCAGCAGAGGAAACCAAAGCTGCAGAGCATACAGAAGAAGTAAAAGCAGAAACGACAGCAGAGCAGAGCGCGGCAGAGACGGAAAAACCGCAGGAAACCGCAGAAGCGCCGAAGGCGGAAGAAAAGAAAACGACAACCTACAGCTGGGTGAATCCGAAAATCAGCGGAAAGACCGGCGAGGAGAATAACAGCGCTTCCTACACCGGAAAACCGGACCCGTCGGAGGCAAAGGCAGAGCAGACATCTTCTGCAAAGACAGAACATTATCAGTACCAGTCACAGACACAGAGTGCTCCGAAGCAGGAAAAACCACAGTTTTCTGCCGTTCCGCAGCCGCAGGATCACAAAAAGAAAGCGAAAAAACCAATGTCAGCCGCAAAAAAATGGGGCATGACACTTGCCATGGCAGCGTGCTTCGGACTCGTGGCAGGCGGTGTTTTCATTGGGACTGCAGCAGTCGGTACGAAAGTGATCGGTACAGCAACAGAGCAGAAGCAGGAAGTTACAATTCCGACGACCACCACAACAACGGCAGCAGACAGCAGTGATACCTCCGATAACGTAAAAGCAACCGGCGAGATGTCCGTGAAAGATGTTGCATCGAGTGCGATGCCGTCTCTGGTAGCAATTTCTACGACAACGGTGGAAGAAGTTGAGACATTCTTCGGAACCACAAGCCAGGAAGTTCCTGCAAGCGGAACCGGAGTTATTGTCGGACAGAACGACGATGAGCTCCTGATTGCGACAAACAACCACGTTGTCAGCGGTGCAACGTCTCTTTCCGTCAGCTTTATCGACGATGAGACGGTAGAAGGCCAGATCAAAGGTACCGATGCGGACAATGACCTTGCTGTTGTTGCAGTAAAACTTTCCGACATCAAGGACGAGACAAAGAGCCAGATCAAAATTGCCGTGATGGGAAATTCCGATGACCTTGAGGTCGGTGATCAGGTTGTGGCAATCGGAAATGCACTGGGAACCGGCCAGTCCCTGACGAGCGGATATATCAGTGCAAAAGACCGTACGATCTCCAGTCAGGATGAGAGTACCGGCGAGACGATTACTTCTGAGGGACTGATCCAGACCGATGCAGCTATCAACCCTGGAAACAGCGGCGGCGCCCTTCTGAACATGAACGGTGAACTGATCGGCATTAACGAAGCAAAATACAGCTCCACACAGGTCGAGGGCATGGGCTTTGCAATCCCGATTTCGAAAGCGGAGCCGATTCTGCAGAACCTGATGAACCTGACAACAAGATACAAAGTCAGCGATGATAAGGCCGCTTATATCGGAATCAACATGGCGGATGTCAGCGCAGATGTTTCCCAGAACTACGGTATTCCGACCGGTGTCTGCATCATGAGCGTTGTGGACGGCAGCCCGGCAGCCGATGCGGGCTTCAAGAAAGGCGATGTTATCACCACGTTTGATGGAAGAAGCATCTCGAACGCCAAAGGCTTAAAAGAGACACTGACCTATTATGCGGCAGGCGAGACCGTAGATGTCACCGTACAGCGTGCGGACAACGGTGAGTACAAAGAAGTAACACTGACGTTGACCCTTGGCTCTGCAGCAGATATGCCGCAGACGAGCGGAAGCAGCAACGGAACCACAAACGATGGAACCGGAAGCTCCGATCAGAATGACCAGGGTATTCAGAATCCGTTTGGCAACAGATAAAAACTCGAAATAACTATTTCCTAAGAGAAAAAAGACGGACAGCACAGGAATATGAACGCCTGGCTGTCCGCCTTTTTCTGCATTTTTTGATATAATTTTTTGAATTTGTAAAATTCTTAAAAAAGTTGGTAATTTTTAAGAAAGTTTTTACTTGTGACCCTATGGCTTTTGGGCTATAATCAAGCTAGACCAAGCGATCTATTACAGAAAGGAATTTGAAAAATCATGTCAGAAGAGAAAGACAGAGTGGACGGTACCGCGGACGAAACTAAGGCGGAAACAAAAAGCTCTGACCATCATACAGAAGATACCTATGAAAAAGTCTGCTTCATGTGCCGCAGACCGGAGAGCAAAGCCGGAAAGATGATTACCCTTCCGGGAAACATCAATATCTGCCCGGACTGCATGCAGAAGAGCTTTGATACCATGAACCAGAACCCGGGCCAGATCAATGAGATGATGAATAATATGAACAACATGCCGAATATCGGCATGTTCGATCTCTCCGGGCTTTCCAACCAGATCCCGAACCGGCAGCGGGTAAAGAAAAAAGAAGAAAAGAAGAAACCAAAAGAATTTTCCATCAAGGACATTCCGCCGCCGCACCGGATCAAGGCGATGCTTGACGAATACGTCATCGGCCAGGACCGTGCAAAGAAAGTCATGTCGGTTGCCGTTTACAACCATTACAAACGTGTCTTTGCACCGCAGGACGGAAATATCGAGATCGAAAAATCCAACATGCTGATGATTGGACCGACCGGTTCCGGAAAAACGTATCTGGTGCAGACACTGGCACGCCTCTTAGATGTGCCGCTTGCCATCACGGACGCCACATCCCTTACCGAAGCGGGTTATATCGGTGATGATATTGAAAGCGTGGTATCTAAGCTTTTAGCGGCCGCAGACAACGATGTGGAGCGCGCGGAGCACGGTATCATCTTCATTGACGAGATCGACAAGATTGCGAAAAAGAAAAATACAAACCAGAGAGACGTCAGCGGAGAAGCCGTACAGCAGGGAATGCTGAAGCTCCTCGAGGGCAGCGACATCGAAGTTCCGGTGGGAGCCAACAGCAAAAATGCGATGGTTCCGCTCGAGACCGTCAATACCAGAAACATTCTCTTTATCTGCGGCGGTGCCTTCCCGGATCATGATGAACTGGCCCCGCTCCAGCTTGGCGATGGCGTCCTTCACATCATGGCACTCGTGGTCGGAGTAGACGCCGGCGGCGATGTAGGCGTTGAGGTCGTTGCCCTGAAGGTCCGGGGCGTGGCCGTCGATCTTCTTGTGGTGCGCCTGCGCGGCGACGATCTTTTCGAGCACCTGCTCGTCGGCGTTCGCGACGCCGACATAGTTCATCATTTCGGCCAGACCCTCGACGCGGTTGTGCTCGTAGAACGAGTCGATCGCGCGGTAATCGAGCACCGCACCGGATTCGTCGAGCGGCGTTGCGGGCACGCAGGAGGGGAGCATGAAGCGCACGTCAACGGGCAGATCTTCCGTCGCCTGCAGCATATACTCGATGCCGTCGGTGCCCATGACATTGGCGATCTCGTGCGGGTCGGTGATGACGGTCGTGGTGCCGTGCGGAATGACGGCGTTGGCAAATTCCTTGGGGGAAACGAGCGCGCTCTCTAAGTGGATGTGCGCATCGACAAAGCCGGGCAGCACGAGCTTGCCGCCCATGTCGACCTCGACCGCACCCTCGTAATGCTCGCCCATGCCTGCGATCAGCCCTTCGGCCACGGCGATGTCGCCATGGCTCAGCTCATTGCAGAAGACGTTCACATACGTCGCGTTCTTGAGCACGAGGTCGGCCTTCTGCCGTCCCGAGGCCACCTCGACGACGTGGAGCTTCTTGTTCAGCTTGCGGTTGATCTTTCCTGCGTAGCTTTCCCGGTATGCCATGCGTTTTCCTCCTTATTTTGTTGTGTTTGACCAGTTTATCGGATGAATCATCCATCTTCCTCGTTTATTTTTTATAGGATACTACGTTCTTTTGCACTTGTCCAGCAGAAAAAGCTAAAATATTTTTAGTAAAACTGACGAAAAGTGAGAAGAACGCAGAAGTTCACTGTATCATAAACTGTATGATGGACCGGACAAATACAGGCCGTTGCCGAAAGATTGCTTTTCACAAAATGCTGTTTACAAGCATCGGATAATACAGTATAATTAAACAAACGGTATAGAGATAAATGAATATTTTCAACTAAAAGACGAATAAAACGCGCTGGCATTCACTGCGCCGGGCTTGCTTGAAGTGGCCCGCACACAAAATGGAGGCTGCGGCAATTTTAGGATCGGACAAGGAGGGGGAAGATATGAAAACCGAGCATTCCTATTCCGCAAAGGGCGTTTTGGCTGCGCTGGGGAGATCCGCTTTGTATCTGCTCTTTTTTGTGGCGGTGCAGGTTTTGCTGCCCTTTGTCTATGGGATCGGTATCGCTGCCGATGCGGCAATCAATAGGGGAGCGGACCTTGCACAGGGGGCGCAGGCGGTGGCGGAGCGACTTCTTGACGGCCTGTCGGCGCTCACGCTGCTATCGTGTCTGATCATCGCCGCGGTACTGCTGCTGTGGTTCCTGCTGCGGAAAAAGCCGCTATCCGAGGCGGCGGGCCTTCGTCACTGCTCGGGCTGGACGGAGGGCTTCTGCGCCTTCGGCGCGGTCGGCCTCTATGTGCTGGTCAGTCTGGTGCTTGCCCTGCTGCCGGAAAGCTGGATGGAGGAATATGGAAAAACCATGCGCCTGAGCACAGAGACGGGGCTGATCCCGGCGCTTGCCGTGGTGGCCGGCGCGCCGCTTGCGGAGGAGCTCGTGTTCCGCGGCGTCATCCAGTCGCGGCTGGAACGGGCCATGCCGGTGTGGATCGCAATTGTACTGCAAGCGGTACTCTTTGGATTCATCCACGGAACGCCGGTGCAGATCGGCTACGCGTTTCTCATGGGCCTGCTTTTCGGCTATATTCGCTATCGCACGGGGAGCATCCTGCCCACGATCGCCGCGCACGCCGCGTTCAACGCAATGAACGACCCGCTGGGGCTTTTGGGCGGTTTTGCGGAGAAGTGGCAGTTCCTTGCCGTCATGGCCGCCGTATGCGCGGCGGGCTGTGTGCTC
>OKVC01000891.1_pt1 | contig 11127 bp, 10 predicted proteins | sample 1606641 | NCBI WGS metagenome assembly OKVC01 (sample SAMEA3882518, study PRJEB24775) | human gut metagenome | biome: human-associated habitat; feature: intestine environment; material: feces | place: Netherlands | collected 2009/2010
AATGAATCAGCCGTTGGTGGGCAATACAAAACCGGCACCAATACACCGCTTGCTGAGATGGTGGAGAAGGGCGATGTGAAAAACATTTGGGGTTCGCCACCTGATGCGGCCTATTTGCACCCGCGCCCGTTTGTGGCAAACACGGCAAAAGAAATCGCAGATGGGAACAGCGCCGTACATGGAGAGATTGTGAAAGCCATAAAAAAGCAGTTCCCTGATAACTAACGCGACGAGAGCTTCGGCTCTTGTCTTGAGCGGCTGATTTGAAAAAAAGAAATCGGCCTTTGAAGGCTTGAGCCGAACCGTAAGGGGGAAAGTATATGGCGGAAGATTTAAGTATTAAGTTAAAGGTGGAACCTGACGGCGGTGATGTACAGGGGAAACTGGATAAGATTGCGAAAGACAAAAAGTTTAATGTACAGATTGGCGATAAAAACTTAAAAACACAACTAAATAATATTACAAAAAAAATATCTAATGCTGTACAGAAGAGTCTTGACAATTATCTTGATGCTATGGGTGGATATAGTAAAAAGATAGAACAAGCACAAGCAGTTATTGAACAGGCGCAAAAACGCGAAGAAACCGCACTTATTAGCAGTGTTAATTTGTTGGCTAAAAATGCAAAAGAACGCCAGGAAATAACTGACACGATAAAAGGACAGACCGCCGCCCAAAAGCAATTAAACAATGAAGTTAAATTGACTTTTGCGCAAGAATCGAATTATAACGCGAGAGTAAAAAATAGTACCGAAATTCAAAGGCTTGAAGAAAATAGAAAGAAGTGGAAACAGCTAGGAGATACCATTTCTAATGTAAAAAATATTATTGCTAAGAATTCCCCGCTGGACGAGGATTCCGAGCTTGATACGACGAAAATAAGTAAAAACTTTTCTGCCATTCAAAAAGAAATGCAGAAATTGATGTCAAATGAATCCTTTTCTGAAGATTTCAAAAATGTAAATACAACCAAAAAGTACATTGAAAATGGTATCAGCCTGATTGAGCAAAGTCTTGACAAGGGTACGGCATCAATTCAGCAAGCTGTTGATAAGTTTCAAGACAATCTGGCTAGAGGTATTTTTTATGATTTTCAGGGATTTATTCAGCAGGCTGACGAAACAAGTATTGGTGATTATGTAAAAAGCGTATTCAATAAAGCTGGAGTAGATAGTGATGAAGCAATAAAAGATTTTAGTAATCTTATTAGTGCAGATGTAAAATCGTCCTCTGGTGAGCTGAAAGAAGCTTACACCCAGTACGCAACAACGCTATTAGAGCTTTTCGATGAACTTGAGAATAAATTTACAGAAATTGCAACCCCAAATATTTCAGAAAATAGGGCAAAAGAGCTTGCGGTAGAATTTCAATCAGTCGTTACTGAGATTGCCTCTGTCATTGGTGTTTTACCAAAAAGTATTAAAGATAAAACGCTAAAAAATATTGACGCTTTTACACAAGACACCGAGGATAAAATCCAGCAATCTAAAGAAAAAATCAGAAATAGTATTGTTCAAAAAAATCAAACCGATAAGATTAAACTTAACGTTGATATTAGCGACGAACAGACTGAAGAAAAAATAAAAAATACTAGCGAGTATATTATTGATCAGCTGACGCGAATGAAAACAGCACAGGAGGCTGTTACTAACGAAAAAGGAAGAACGTTAAAAGCTGAACAATATATTACTGAAGCGACCGGTAAAAGTATTACCGGACTTATGAAACTGGTTGAACAGAAAGAACAAATAGCAGATAGAATCTCAAAATTAAAATATACCATCCCACCAAAACTAATAAGAAATAATGGCTGCACTATCTGAGGCTACCGGTATTACAGATAGTAAAGACAATGCCGATGATGCTAAAACTTTGCTTGAAACGCTTTCGGCGATTAACCCCAGCAAGGTAAAAGATGTTTTGGATAAAGTTTCTGCGTTTGTTAATTCTGTGGTAGAGAGCAACCCGAAGCTTGAAACGACCAAAACAAAAGCTGCTGAATTTAATGCGGCTATTGAGAGCATCAATAAAACTTTGGCAATCTCGACGGCCTTTTTGACCAGCTTAACCAAGGAAGATAAAACGGCCAAAGGAAAGCGCGGCGGCAAAAAGACGCAGAAAGCGGATACTACCGAGGTTGATGAAGCTGTAAAGCTGCAGCAGTTGGTATTGAACGCAGAAAAAGCGGCGGACGCGGTTAAAAATGCTATCACCAATGCCAGTAATTCAATTAGCACCATCACGACTGAATTGAAAACAGCGGCTACCAGTGCAGACGGAGCAAAAGAAGCGACCCGCCCCATGATTGAGGCTGCAACTGCCCTGAACAATACTTTTAAGCAGTATAGTGAATCCCTAGCTGACATAAAGACTAACGCTGGCCTTATAAACGGAACTGCAGCCACAGCCAAGCGCGGGAAGAAAGCCGTCACTGAAACTGACAGCATGGACGATGTGGCTACCAGTGTTGCAAAAGCGAATGAGGCGAGCACTCAAATCCACACGGTGTTTACCAAGTTTGCCAAGATTGGCGCTGCGACAAATGGGTTTGCTGAAAAAGCAGCGCAGATTATTGCGGCATCTGATGAAGTAAACGCTATTATTCTGGCTTATAAAACCACTGGCGAGCGTACAGCGACTACAACGGTTGATGCGGCAAAACAGCAACAGAGCGCTGCACAGGAGCTTTCTGCCCAAATGGAAGCTGTTGGTGCGACCCTGAATAATGCCGGCGAAAAGGTTGGCCGGGCTACCACCGCACTGAGCGAAGCTGCACAGGCCAGCGGAACAATTGATGCTAGTGTAAAAACCCTTGTGAACGCCGGGAACCGATTGAAGCGGCTGTTTACCAGTTATGCTAACATTGCAGCAGGGTTACAGGAAAACCTGGACAAAGTGGCTGAGATTGATGGCAGCAAAAATGCAACAACTTACCGCAAGCTTGGAAACTTTATCAATAACATCGTCGATTTTTATAAGAAGTCCATTGGTGAGCTGAGTGCCATTAACAGCGTTAAACTGCCGAAAGATGAGAACGGCAAGACGGTGACGCCGAAAGTTGATGCAGCAGTAACAGAAGCCACCCAGCGATTTAAGGCAACACTGGATGAAGCGTTGAGTCAGGCACTGGCTACGCTGAAAGATACCAGCGGCCTTGATGCAAAACTTGCCAAGGCACAGAAGAGTACGACAGATGCCGAAAAGGCCAAGACTGACATTGTGAATGGCTTTGCGGAAATTACTGCCGTATTTAATAGTCTAACGAATACAGCCAAGAGCATTACGGACAGCATGACGGGCCTTGCCAAACTGAAAACCATGACCGACGAGGTAAACATGGACCAGTTTGCGGAGCTGATTAACAACTCTGTTGATGAGCAGATTAAGAAAATCTCCACTAAGATCCGCAAGGACGCGATGCTGCAAACCAGCCCTGATAATAGCCATGTAACATCGCTGGCAATGAAGACCGGCAATCTTGGTGCAATGATTAAGCAGATGCCGGACGGCGCTGTAAAAGATAGTTATACCAAGCAATTTGCCGAACTAAATGATGACATTACTGCCTTTTATAATGGCAGCGAAAAAGCCGCAACAACTTGGGCAGATATTGTTAGCCGGACCACCGAGATGGCGGAAGGTGTAAAACAGGTTAATAAAGAAACCCAGGAAGCGGCCAAAGCGGCGGCACAAAGCGCAATTAAGAGTGCGCAAAACCTTGAACAGCGGCAGGCTCTTGCTACAGAATTACAGCAGCGATTTGATGCGTTGAATAACACGATCGCTAAGGGCAAAGAGATTGAAGGTAACGGTAAAGCTTTTAATGAGTTTCATAGTGCATTAGAGCAAATTGAAGTAGACGCAAAGCGTCTTGGTCCACAGTTAGAATCTGCACTGGATAAAAAGGATATAGTTTCATTAAAGGCTTTGACGGACTATGACAAAAACTTAACCGACATTGAGCAAAGAATTGCTAAGGTAACTGACGGAGTGATTAGCACTACTTCAAAAGCTGTTAAATCCGTCGCTGACCAAAAAGAAGAGTTAAAAAATATCGATCCAACTGCTGCGATTAACAAAGCTCTGAATTTGAAGGTTGACGGCGCAGAAAGTGCTAAGATTACACGCCTGCGGAAAGAACTTGAGGAGTCTAAGACTACAATAGCAGACGCCCGTAAAGCATATGAGGATGATTGGAGTTCCGATAATTTTGACAAGCTCGTAACCGCTATGAAAAATGGCCAGGATGCTGCTAACAAATTTACGACAGCAGTAAAGACGGCCAATGATACCATGGCTGACAATGGTACTAGAAGTAATGAACGCCAGTTTGAGCAGATTAAGGACTTTTTGGCAAACTACCAGACGATGCTAACGGCTTTACAGCGGAGCGCTGGCAATAAGGGATTCAAACAGAGAGACGATTATCAGCAAACTGAAAGTGCTCTTAAAAAAATGGTTGAAGAAGCCGAAAAGGTTAAATCTGCGGCTGATGTTCCAACTTTTATTGCTACAATGGCCAACAAATTCAAGGATGCTAAAACGCCGATTGAAAGTGTCTCTGATGCGTTGAACGCTGTTAAAACAAAGATTGGCGAAACAAAGGCGGAAGCTGATAAGTTTAATGGCGCTCTTAAATCTCAGCGTGATGTGAACACTTATATTAAGAGTGTTTCTAATTCTTTGTATACAGCACAGAGGTATTTGTCTAATAACTCTAAAATTACAACTGATCCTGCGATATATGCACGATATCTTGAGTATATTGAACGCTACCAGGAATTGCTAAAATCCGGGAAAATCACACAGCAAAACGGCCAGGAATATGCAAGCGAAGCATCCAAGGAATTTGCAGAACTGAAAAAAGCAGTACAGGATGCTGGCCTTGAGACTGACACGCTGGCGATGAAGTTCAAAAAGCTGTTTGAGACAAATATCAAGAGTCAGTTTGCCAGCCAGATAATTAGCATGGTTGAGCAAGGGTTACGACAGATTTACCAGAACGTGGTGAATATTGATTCTGCCATGACCGAGCTGAAAAAGGTTACAAATGAAACTGATAATACATACGATGCGTTTTTGGATGATGCCGGTACGCGAGCAAAGAATCTGGGCGCTTCTATCAGCGATATTGTAACGGCCAGTGCTGATTTTGCACGGTTAGGTTACAATTTGAAAGATTCAAAAGAATTGGCTGACGCGGCCGTCCTGTACCAACATGTGGGGGATTAACAAAACAGTCCTCCCGTATAGTAATATACGGGTAATAAAGTTAGCTTTTATCGGGAAAACCCCAGAGATGGGCAATTCCGAGGACAAGACTGAATGTAAAAAAAATAGGAGAATTTTATTGATTTTTGAAGAGTGGTGCAAAATATTACATTCAGAATCCGTAACGATCACAGCTTAAAAGGCAACGATTAAGCGAACGCTAACCACCCTGATGATAAGGGTGAAGATATGATCTGGTCTACAGCTATAATCTAACAATAAAACTGTAGAGGTAGGCAGAAATGACCTGCCCCTTCTTTTTTATAAAAGGGAAGAGTAACAAAACGGGAATTTCTAGTGTCAATGACGCTAGTGAATCTATTATTTCCACAATGAAAGCGTTTGGCGTTGAAGCAAAAGATGTAACCAGCATTGTTGATAAATTTAATGAGGTGGGTAAACAACATTGCCCCAAATTTACTATATCGGTTAAAGGGTGGAGGCACTCAAGACCGAGGAAAGATATGGAATTTAACGATACCTTCCTGTATGGCAATAGGGAGGTTATTTTTTTATGTGTACAAGAAATAACAAAGGTCAGTTTATTAAAGGAACAATCTCTAACAAACGAAAACATAATAAAATTCCGTTGTTAAGATTGCCATACACTTTAACTGCGGAACAAGTTGAAGATAAAATCGTTAAATTCTATAAATCCCTAGAGACTGCAGGATATACTTGGCAACAGGTATGTTGAAGTAAATTCCGATAAGACATCGGTAATATACAGTCCGAACTCATGCTATAACCTAACACTTGAAACATGAGAGGTAGCCAGAAATGACTACCCGCCGTATTGTTTACGGTCAGTAACGGTTGATCCGTGAAAGTAACAGCTTGAATAATTATGCCATCTCCTCGGCTGGAGTTGGCAGTGCGCTACAGCGCTCGGCATCCGCCTTGCATACCGCAGGGAACACGTTGGATCAGAGTATTGGTATGATTGTGGCTGCCAATGATGTTGCGCAGGACCCTGAATCGGTAGGTAATGCGCTGAAAGTATTGTCACTGCGCATCCGTGGCGCAAAGACCGATCTTGAACAGATGGGCGAAAGCACTGACGATGTTGCAGTGAGCACCTCCAAGCTGCGAGAACAGATTAAGGCATTGACCAATGTTGACGGCAAAGGTGGATTTGATATCCTGACCAAGAGCGGAGATTTTAAGTCCACCTATGAAATCATGGAGGGCATTGCTAACGTCTGGAAAGAGATGAATGATGTTGACAAAGCATCCCTGTTGGAACAAGTTGCTGGCAAGAACCGCGCTAACGTTGTTTCCGGTATGCTGGACAACTGGAAGGACGCACAGGATGCCGCCAAGACTGCCGCTGAATCTGCCGGCAGCGCCACAAAAGAAAACGAGACTTACCTTGATAGCATCAATGGTAAAATCTCGCAGTTCACAGCAGCATTTGAGAAGCTTTCTAAGGATGTGCTGGATAGCGATCTGATAAAATTCTTTATTGAATTAGCAACACATATTGCCAATCTTGCTGATGAAGCTGTGAAGCTTGTTGATAATATTGGACTAATACCAACTGCAATAGGTGGTATTGGCGCAGCGCTTGGAGTATCACTTATTAAAAACAAAGGCACCAGTGGTAAATTGTATGCCCGTTTACACAAGGGGAATAGTTGTGTAGGATGCAGGTGCCAAATAATTAAATACCCAAATTGCTGGGAAAGGCTAAGAGCCGCATAGCCATAGTGAACCGGTAATGGAATACTATGGAGTCGAAAGGCAGAAACAAGTATGCGGATGCGGTATGCTGAGAGAAAAGCCGCCCCTACGGGGTGGTGCTAATCCGCGCAAACAATGCTCAATCAGCATCCAAGACACCGCGTACAGAAATGTACGCAGAAGAAGATGTGTGAACTTTGGTGTTTTGGTTCATCGACTGTATGGGTAGCCCTATTCCATGGTGAAAACCAGACGGGAAGAAAGACAGTCAGAACATTACGGGAAAGCCGTAAGAAGGTTATAAATAAAGATAAGCCCTGACATTTAATGGCCGGGGCTTTTGGTATTTTTGAGAGGTAATTTTTTATGGAACCAAATGATTTATTGAGACAGTGCCAAAAAGAGTTGTTGTTTAACCGTACATATGACGTAAAACAAGACGAGTTGTGCTATTGCTGTGATGACGGGAAAGAAAAACACATAATTTTAATTGATTGTAGCGACATAGCTTATAAGGACATGGATTACAATTCTGAAAAGAAAGTTTTAGATGCGTTTATTCAGAGCTGTTGTTGCAAGTGCGAGGGAAAGAATTGTACTGACCACAAAGAGGACAATCATATGAGTAAATAAGCTCATAGGTGTCTGGGTCTATGTCTTCTTTTACAGGAACACTATCTTTATCGACGCTTGACATCGTAAACAATTGATAAGTCCCTGTTGACGCATAGCGATTTCTTGATGGAAGATACCAATGAATCGTCTGCCCGCAATAAGTGCAAATATGTGTTCCTTGTATGTTTGACATTATAAAACACCTCCTAATGGAGATAATATGAAATTGAGGAAATTTTTATGGCATTTATGGAAGGTATTTTGAAGCCTTGCCAGCGCAAGGTATTGTTTGAGCGAGAGTACAGTGCTGAGCAAGACGCAATGATTTACAAATGCGAATACGCTATGAGGGCAGTAGCAATCAACTGCAAAAGACTGACGGCAAACCAAGCGGAGCAAATGGACAAGTTTGCGATGATGGGAATTTATAACGGCGGCTGTTTTAATTGCCCCAAAAATCAAGGAACGGAGGGGTGATTATGGGTGCTACATATAAACCGAACGTTAATCTAAACAATCGCAAAAGTACCAGAGAGATGTTTATGCCAAGTAGCCAATCTACATATAAGGAAGAGGATTTTATGACAATTCAGATTACGGGCAACGCCAAAGAGCTTGCGGCGCTGATTAAAGAGTTGCAGAAGCCAAAAGAAAAAGTAACCGCAAGCCCTATTCCCACTTATGACGGAAGTGGATATGGTTCCGTTAATATTCCGTTAAAATAGAGTTTCTGGTGATATTACCCATTTGGCTTCTTTGGGGGTAAGCACAAGTACATCGCATTCTTCACTAACAGATTGAAGGTTTCCATTATAATATTGCAATTTTGCTACAGTGCTGTTTACAAAACGTAAGTAATTTATACTTTCTTGAAGAGAAAAATGAACGCAATTAGAATTGCGGCTTTGAAAAGACATGAGCATTTCAGCAAAGGAACAATCTCCTCGTGATAACAGGCAAAGTCCTTCTTCGTTTGTGTTCTTTTCTATATTCTTGTCTGTTAGTGTAAGAGTGAATACTTGTCGTTTGCCATTGTTGATTTCTGCCCCGACTAGCGTAATTTGTTTTTCTTTGGTGTATTGCTTAAGCGCGTTTTTCAAACCTTTAAGTTCGTCTAAAACAGATGTTCGTGGGCTGTTGTATTTAGCGATAGCATTTTTTATTACGACAGCTGTAGCGGTACCGTCATCTAAGGTCAACGTTCCGGTAAAAGCTATACCGTGTCCACTTTTTGTCATGAATAATTTTTGTTGATGATTTAAGGACGGATAAAGAAATGTTTGGCCATCAGAGGTTTTTGGAGCTAATGTCATTCTTTTATCTGCGGACATAACGATACCATACTGGTTGGCTAAAACCATTGCCAAAGACATAATATCAATCCTTTACTGTTTAATACAGTCTGTGTAGCATCAAAACCTTGTCTTACACTTCACACACACGCGGTTGATATTGTTGGATGTTAATATACAGGCCAGTCTTTCCCGATTATACCAATTACAACAAATCCAGTAGTTTCACCATACAAGGTTCCTTCTTCATATTCGTCGTAACCATAATAAGTTCTGCCATAACCAGTTTGATTGTTGTATGTTTGCCCGCCAAGACGAACAGGGTATTCAAATGGGATTTTATCTCCAGCGTTTATTGGTTTAGTTATGACTTTATATAATTCTTTGTATAGGGCAGACATTCTGGTTTTTTGATCTGACATGGCAATTCTTTTAACACGGCTTTCTGAAGAACATCCTTCCTGTTTTAAGTCAGTCATTGTCATGCCGGAATCAATATATTGTATACCATAATGATATTTTGTTACAACTAATAAAAAAGCTCTTGGATACATAAATTCTGGAATTGTTAAAAAACTTTTATCGGAATCATAAAATTTGCTCATAATAGGTGTTGTTCTAGTATCTTTATATAACAAAACTTGCATCGAATTTTCTTCTGTTACATCATTGATAGAATTAAGAACTCGGCATGTGCTTGCTTGTGTTTCTAGATCAGAAATTTTTTCATCTGCTTTAGATTTTTCCTTTTCCAGTTCTTTGATCTGCCGCTCATATTCTTTGCTTTGAGCTTCCAGCTCTGCAATGCGGGCGTCAATCTCTTGCAGCTCTTTTTCTGTCATGGCTTACTCCTATCCTACACCGCGCTGCGCAGCATTAAAACTTCGTTTTGCACCGTACACATACGCGATCCACCTTGTTGGTTGCAAAGCCAGCGAACAGTGACCACTTGCGCGGAACCATCTGAAACTCTGCACAACCGCATTTGGGGCAGTGGGGCGCTTTGAAATTGCGGTCGTATTCTTCTTGGATGCGCTTTTTCTTTTCTTCGGCGTACTTGAGCATGTCGTTATAGGCTTTTTTGCTGAAGTGTTCGCTGGGGTAGACATATTTTTCACGAAGAGCTTCACAGTGAGCCTCGTAAGTAGTTGCGCTTGGGTCTTTAGCTTTAAGTTCTTTGATAAATTCTGAATAATCCTCTTGGCTCATCACAATAGGATCTTCGTAATCACAACATTCACAAACAGGAAATCTACTTGGATTGAAATATACATCTATAAACCCGCAATGGGGACAAATAATATCTACTGGTTTAGTCTCCATAAATCTAGCCTCCCATAAATAACAATTATAACCTTATAAGAATTATATCACACAATAATCTCTTATACAACAAAAGATACAAGAAATGTTTGGGAAGCTCACTGGTTTTATGAGTAATGACCAAGTGGCAGCAGATACCGCGGCATTGCAAAGTTATGTTGAAAAAATGAAAGGTATCGAAGACGAAGCGAAGCGAGCCGCACAAAAGCAGAACATCCTTAACGAAACCCTCAAAGATTCCAGCCAAGTAGCCAAGGACGTTGCACAGAACACCAACAACCTGGATGACGTGATGAAGGTTTATACGGCCAGCACACGGACGGCTACCAGCGTGGCGAAAGCGTTTAAGGCAACGTTATTAGGGATTGGCAAAGCTGCTGTCATTGCCTTAGCTGTAGGTGCCGTAATAACTGGAGCCAGTAAACTACTTCAGTTGGCAGACGAGAAGTGGGTTCATCCGTATGAGCATGCCCGCGATAAGGCCGTAGAGATGAGCCAGGCTCATGAAGAGGATACCCAGAAAGTTGAAGAGCTGACTAAGCAGGTTGACGAGTTAAAGGCTAAGATGGACGAGTGCCGGAGCACTACCACTGGTGATATTGTAGACCCGGAAAGCTATGCTGCGCTAGAACAACAAAGAAAACAGCTGCAAACTAACTTGGATTTAGCAAAACAGCTGGCTGAAGAAGATGCTAATAAAACCCGTGAAGCGGTGTACAAGCAACAGGATACAAACCAAAACGTTACTTTTGTTTCTTCACGATATTTTTATGCGGAAACATATGGTGGAAATCAATCTGAACGAGTAAAAAAAATGATGGACGACTATATTTCCACATTTGAAGAAGAGAAGAAGCTTGAGCAAGATTTTGCAAATAATAAAATTCTAAAAATTGGATATGACACCCGAAAGAAAGATCTTGAAGAGTGGCGTGAGTTTTTA
>OKVC01000892.1_pt1 | contig 11119 bp, 6 predicted proteins | sample 1606641 | NCBI WGS metagenome assembly OKVC01 (sample SAMEA3882518, study PRJEB24775) | human gut metagenome | biome: human-associated habitat; feature: intestine environment; material: feces | place: Netherlands | collected 2009/2010
CCGCAGCCGCCGGAGCGGTGCTTAAGCCGTAAGGCGGGAATTGTGCGGTGTTGCCATAGATAAATAACAGGCCCACGCCGGGATGTTCTCCTGCGGCGCGGGCCTGTTGTTGTTTGGTGGTTGTTTTTTATGTGAGTAGTTTTGGAGTTGGTTCGGGGAATTTGCTCACAAATTGAATCGTGGGGATACATGTGAAACGTTTGATACAGCCCGTCACCCGGGACGATGCGAGCATCGTCCTTTACCTAACTCCTACTCGTGTTCCGCCCAATCGCGGCTTCGGCCCACGGCTTTGTGCCAGCCAGCCAGCAGCTTTTCACGTTCCGGAGCTTCCATGTTGGGAGTAAAGGTCATGTTGCAGTGCCACAGGCTGCGGATTTCCCCACGGTCTTTCCACACGCCGGTGGCAAGGCCCGCCAGGTAGGCAGCGCCAAGGGCCGTTGTTTCGCGGATGGCCGGGCGCAGCACGGTTTTGTTCAGGATGTCCGCCTGGAACTGCATCAAAAACTGGTCGCGGGAAGCACCGCCATCCACTTTCAGGGCGGTGATGGGCTGGCCCACATCCAACTCCATCGCGTGCACCAGGTCATAGCTCTGATAAGCGATGGACTCCTCCGCCGCGCGGATGATATGGTTCTGGGTGGTGCCGCGGGTAATGCCCACAATGGCCCCGCGGGCGTACATATCCCAGTAGGGTGCGCCCAATCCGGTAAAGGCCGGAACAATATACACCCCGCCGTTATCCGGCACCTTCTGGGCGTAATACTCCGAATCCCGGCTTTCTTGGATCATGCGCAGGCCATCGCGCACCCACTGGATGACCGCCCCGCCCACAAACACACTGCCCTCCAGCGCATACTCCACCTTGCCGTTCAGGCTGATGGCAATGGTGGTCAGCAGGCCATTTTTGCTGCGGCAGATGGTATCGCCGGTGTTCATCAGCAAAAAGCAGCCGGTACCATAGGTGTTTTTGGCTTCGCCTTTGGAAAAACAGCCCTGGCCAAACAGTGCGGCCTGCTGGTCGCCCGCAATACCGGCCACCGGCACCTGTACGCCGCACAGGTCGGTGTAACCGTAAATCTCGCTGGAATCCGTCACACGCGGCAGCATGGCGCGGGGGATATCCAGCGCGTTCAGCAGTGTATCATCCCAGTCCAGCTTGTGGATATTATACAGCATGGTGCGGCTGGCGTTGGTTCGGTCCGTTACATGCACCTTGCCGCCGGTCAGCTTCCACACCAGCCAGCTGTCCACCGTGCCAAACAGAATTTCTCCCGCCTGTGCGCGCTCCCGTGCGCCCGGCACATGGTCCAGAATCCACTTGATTTTGGTTGCGGAAAAGTAGGCATCCGGCACAAGGCCGGTATTCTCTTTGATATACTCTGCCATACCCGGCTGGCTGAGCAGCTCATCCACCAACGGTGCAGTGCGGCGGCATTGCCACACAATGGCGTTATAAATGGGGCGGCCGGTCGCTTTTTCCCACAAAATCGTGGTTTCGCGCTGGTTGGTAATGCCGATGGCGGCAATATCATGCGCATCCACGCCGCTTTGGGCTACCACCTCGTTCATCACGCCATACTGGCTGGACCATATCTCCATGGGGTCGTGCTCCACCCAGCCCTGCTGGGGGTATAGCTGCTCAAATTCGCGCTGGCGCACGGCAATAATATTCTGCTCATTATCAAACAGGATTGCCCGGCTGCTGGTGGTACCCTGATCCAGCGCAAGAACATATCTGCTCATCTTCAACCTCCCTGTTGATGGGTAACGGGGCTGACTACCCGCTGTTTTTATTCCACTTTTTCCATGTTACGCGTTGCCACAACATCCACACCGGTGCCGCACACGTTAGGCAGTACCACATCCCCGGTATGCACGGGGGCTTGCAGAGCCGCGGTATTCAGCGCAGCCATCACGGAAAACATCTTTTCTTTTGGCACCGCCTGCGCGGTTTTGACCGGGCAGCGCGAGTACAGCCCACCCGTAATGCGCACGGTGCTGGTAATGATGCGGGTGGGGTGGGTCAGTTCCTCTTTGCCGTATGCAGCGCCGTTGGGGCAGGCATTGCCGGTCACGGCATAGTCATTTGCGGTGTCCACCCGCAGATGGCACCCCTTGGGGCAGCAGATGCAGATCAGCTCTTTTATTGTTTCTGTCATGATTGCGGCACCTCCTCCACAGCAACGATCAGCGGGCCGTCCGCTTTTTGCAGCAGAGCTTTGGGCAGCGTAATGTGCTCCATCTCCCCCGGTGCCAGGCGTTCCCGCTTAAAGGCGGCAATTTTGTTTGGTCCGCAGCGCACCGTTATGGTGCTGGGCCCATAATTGCGCCGCACACGGAACGATACGTTCACGCTTTTCTGCACGCCGTCCAGCCGGATATGCTGCGGCACGGTGTAGCCAATGCCCTCCCCCGCTGCCAGCGGCAGAACGGTTTCGGTTTCTATCTCGCCATTTTGCACATAGGCTGCCGCGGCTGCACCGGCGGTTTCGCTTTCGCCGGAAACAAAATCCACCAGATCGTGCACATGCACCACGTTGCCGCAGGCAAATACACCGGGGATCTCGGTTTCCATATTTTCATATACCACGGCCCCCTTGGTGTGGGGGTCCATGGCAATACCTGCCTGGCGGGTCAACTCGTTTTCGGGGATCAACCCCACACTGAGCAGGATGGTATCCACATCAAACTCCATCTCGGTTCCAGGGATAGGGCGGCGGTTTTCATCCACCTTGGCAACGATGGCTTTTTCCACTCGCTTTTTGCCCTGAATTTCCACAATGGTGTGGGATAAGTACAGCGGAATATCAAAATCCTGCAAGCACTGCACAATGTTGCGGGTCAACCCGCCGGAATAAGGCATCACTTCCACGCAGGCAAGCACTTTGGCTCCCTCCAGCGTCATACGGCGCGCCATGATCAGGCCGATATCGCCGCTACCCAAAATCAATACCCGTCTGCCCACCAGGTAGCCTTCCATATTTACATAGCGCTGGGCTGCACCGGCGGTATAAATTCCCGCCGGGCGGGTGCCGGGGGTGCCGATGGCCCCGCGGGTGCGCTCGCGGCAGCCCATGCACAGGATAATGCTTTTGGCCTGAATGATCTGGTAGCCCTTGCTGCGGCTGACGCAGTGTACCTGCTTATCGGGGGTCACTTCCAGCACCATGGTGCCCAGTTCCACCCGCACGCCGGTTGTGCGCAGCATCTCGATATAGCGCCCGGCGTATTCCGGGCCGGTAAGCTGCTGGCCAAACCGATGCAGGCCAAACCCATTGTGGATGCACTGGTTCAAAATACCGCCCAGCTCTGCATCGCGTTCCAAAATCAAAATATCGCGCAGGCCATGCTGCCACGCGCTGTACGCCGCCGCCAGGCCCGCCGGGCCGCCGCCGATGATAACAAGTTCAACCATGGTTGCCCCCCCTTCCGGTTTTGGTTTCACACAGCAGCACATTGGTGCCGGCTTTGTCCTGCAATACATCCAACGGGTCAATGCCTCGTGTTTTGCTGATCAGTTCCAGCACGCGCGGCCCGCAAAAGCCGCCCTGACAGCGGCCCATGCCCGCGTTGCACCGCCGCTTTACGCCATCAATGCTCACGGCTGGGATCTCGCTCTGCAAGGCATCCAGAATCTCGCCCTCGGTGATCGTCTCACACCGGCAGATCACGCGGCCATAGGCGGGATTTTTGGCAATCAGCTCCGCCTTTTGCTCCGGCGGCAGCTCCTTGAACCGCACGCGGGTACGGCCATCCTTATAATCCGTCTTTGGCTCCGGCAGGTCGTTGTGAGCTGCCAGAATTTTAGTTACCTCTTTTGCCACAGCCGGTGCACTGGAAAGCCCCGGCGATTTCATGCCCGCCAGGTCAATAAAGCCCGGCGCGCCGTCCGCTTCGCCGATCACGAAGTCCCCGGTATCTACGTTGGCGCGCACACCGGCAAAGTTGCGGATGGACTCGCCAAAGCGGATCCCCGGCACACTGCGCCTGGCCGCTGCCGCCACAAAGGCAAGGCCGTCTGCCGTGCAGGCGGTATCATCCCCCGCTACCGGCTGGGCGTTCGGCCCCACCAGCAGGTTGCCGTGTACGGTGGGCGTTACCAGCACCCCTTTGCCGTTCTCGTTCGGGCACTGGAAGATCACATGGTTCACGCGGTTGCCTTCGCTTTTGTCCAGCAGATAGTATTCCCCGCGGGTAGGTTCCAGCGTAAAGGTGTGCGGCGCGGCCATCTCATGGATGGCCTGGGCGTTCAGTCCCGCCGCATTGACCACATAGCGGGCCGCAAAGCTGCCGTTTGGCGTGGTCAGCTGCCAGCCGCCGTCAATCTTTTCAATGTTGGTTACAGGAGTGCTGCGGTACAACTCCACCCCGTTGCGCACAGCCACCTCCGCCATGGCCAGCGCAAACGCCCACGGACTGACGATGGCTGCGCTGGGGGCAAACAGCGCCCCGGCCACTGTGGGGGCAAGCTGCGGCTCCATCGCCAGGGTTTCCTCCGCTGTCAGCAGCCGGATGCCCGGCACGCCGTTTGCCACGCCGTTCGCGTACAGCTTTTGCAGGTGGGGCAGCTCTGCCTGGCTCAGCGCCAGCACCAGGCTGCCGCACTGGCGGTAGGGCACATCCAGCCGGGCGCAGATTTCCTTTGCCAGCGCCACGCCCTGCACATTCAGGCGGGCCATTTGGGTGCCCGGTTCCGGGTCATACCCGGCGTGCAGGATGGCGCTGTTTGCCTTCGTTGTTCCATCCGCCACATCGTTTTCTGCTTCCAGCACTGCCACATGCAGCGGATAGTGCGACAGTTCATACGCTGCAGCTGCACCAACCACACCACAGCCAATGATTGCTACATCCAGCATAACTACCTCCCAGTTGTATTGGTCATTCAGGATGCAAAAATCCATCCTGTCAACATGGTTTCCATTGGTTTAATCATAGCGTTAAATGCACAAAAAATCAAGTTCAAGTTGATTTATTTTGCACATTTCGTCGCCATTGTGTAGACAGCGGAATAGAGGTCCGCTGCTTTGTTTGCTGCTGCCTTTCTATGCAAAAAGCTGCCGCACCTGGCTTTCCCGGTGCAGCAGCTTTTTGTGTTTTTATGGGGTGAATAATCGTACTATCAGGCCAAATAGTCACGCAATAACCGTTCCAGTGTGGGGCGGGATACGCCAACAGCGGCGGCCAGCTGGGTTTTATTCATCTCACGGCACTGGTAGCGGGCGTACAGAGCATCAAAATCCGTCGGCAGCTGGGCAGGCTTGCGGTCTTTATACTGCTAAAAAAATCGCTCATAAATTCAACATTTTCACGTTAAATTTATGAGCGATTTTGGTTGGGCCGGCCGGATTTGGCAAGCCGCGCCCTAAAAACAGTCCGCTGGACTGTTTTTACCCGGCGGGACGTGGGACGCCGGGCACGGGCTGTTCAAATTCGGCCTATGTTCTCCCGCCGCCGTTTATTACAAATAAAAAGATGCAACCCCCTGCGAGGTTGCATCTTGGTTGGGCCGGCCGGATTTGAACCGACGCAATGGAGGAGTCAAAGTCCTCTGCCTTACCGCTTGGCGACGGCCCAGCAAAAGAAAAGACCGCGCAGCATAATCACTGTGCGGTCTTTGGTGGGGTGCCTAGAGAGATTCGAACTCTCGGCCTCCAGAGCCACAATCTGGCGCGCTAACCAACTGCGCCATAGGCACCATAGAATGCGCCCGAAGGGACTTGAACCCCTGGCCCACTGCTTAGAAGGCAGTTGCTCTATCCACCTGAGCTACGGGCGCGCACGGGTCAGTTCCTGTTGTCTGGGAACATGCTGCGAGAATTATAATATCACATGGGGCGCATTGTGTCAATAGTAAAGTCCAATTTTTTTGAACTTTTTTATTTGTGTTTTTATCGGGGCTTTCTGCCCGGCTTTTAAGGCAATACCGCATAATTCTAAGTGCCGATACGGCGAGCGAGGTGCGACAGATGCTAAGCCAAAAGCGCAGATAATACTGGATGTCTTATCGAGCATTTTGGCAACGCAGATGCCGTGCCGCAGCCGCCGGAGCGGTGCTTAAGCCGTAAGGCGGGAATTGTGCGGTGTTGCCTTGGCTTTATCGGGTTTTGTTATGGCTTTTTGTTACCGTTTTACGCCGGTTGCGGGGTCAAAATAATAGGTCATACCGTCAATGGTGGTTGTACCTTTGGCCATGGCACCGGTGATGGGATCGAAGTAATAAGTACCGTCGGCATTGGTGTTCCAGCCTTTGATCATCTGGCCGTTGGCATCATACCGCACCCATTTGCCGCCGCTGGATTCCTGATAGACATCCTTGCTGACGGTTTTAGCACCCTGCTGCACGTTATCCAGCCAGTACCAGCCGTTGCTGGCGGGGTCGTAAATTTCTTTGCCGCGGTAGGCTGCATTGTTGGGGTCATAGCCCTGGCGCTTGCCGCCCTCGTACCAGTAATCTTTGCCGTTTATGCGCTTCCATGCGCAGTTCAGGCCAATACCGGTCACCGTATCAAAGCTGCAGGGCAGGCCGTCGATCGTTGCATCACCCTTGGTCATGGCACCGGTGACAAGGTCAAAGTAATAGGTACCGTCATCGTTGGTATCCCACCCTTTGATCATATGGCCGTTGGCATCATAGCGCACCCATTTGCCGCCGTTGGATTCCTGGTAAACATCCTTGCTGACGGCTTTTGCGCCGCCCTGGTCGGCGTCCAGCCAGTACCAGGCGTCGGAATCGGGGTCATAAATTTCCTTGCCGCGGCCAGTGGTGCCCTGCTTTACGCCGTTTTCGTACCAGTAGTCCTTGCCGTTCACGGTTTTCCAACCGGTATAGCCGCTGGCAGGGGTTGCGGTGGGTTTCACAGGGGTAGCGGTAGGTGTTGCAGTCGGCTTGACCGGCGTTGCAGTGGGGGTCGCGGTAGGTGTTGCGGTAGGCGCTGCAGTAGGCGCTGCAGTAGGCGTTGCGGTAGGCGCTGCAGTAGGCGTTGCGGTAGGCGCTGCAGTAGGCGTTGCGGTAGGTACAGCAGTCGGGGTTGCGGTGGGGACTGGGATATCCCTTGTCTTGATATACTGGCGCACATCCTGGTGGTATTCCTGCTGGCTTACGGCATAATAAATGCCATCCCACTGGGCCGCAATGCCGATGCTTTGGAGACTTTCCTTCTTTTTCTCGGTCACTTCATGGCTGGCCGGATCCAGTTCATATTGTTTAATCCAGCTGCTCTGCTCGCACGCTTGTTTGTCCGTGGCGACCAGCAGCGTTCCGTCCAGCGCAATACTGCCGGCAACCACACCCGAATCATCTTCATGCGCCAGGTTGGAATCACAGTCGCCCAGGTCATCACGCCAGAAAAGGCGTTCGCCGGACGCATAGTACCAGTCGCCCCCGCACGGGAAGATTGCACTCTTTTTGTCTTTCCACCAGGTGTTTTCATAGGTATCGTCCGTGGCCAGGTTCACGATGTTCTGCGTGCCAAGGTTTTCCAGGTCAAAGGCAACGCTGTCATCGCCGTCATCGTTATGGTTGGTGTTCATCTCCTCTGTGGTACACAGCAGGTGTTTATGCATGCAATATCCCAGCTGATCCGAACCGTCCACCGGGTCATCCCAGGTGCAGTCCACCTGGTACCAGTTCCCGTCCAGCTCGACCATGTTCCACGCATGGCCGATATCTTTACTGGTTACCAGCACACCAGTGATCCCCAGCTTGCGCAGGGTAAGGGCATACGTTTTGGCGTAACCGTCACAGACGGCAGTCCCTTCCAGCAGGGCACCGCGCAGGTTGTGGTCGTCCTGCACATCATCACTAAGGTGTTCCCGGTCATAGGCAATGTTCTGCACCAGCCATTCATGCACATAGAACACCTTTTCCAGATCCGTCTGGCACAGGGTGTTGGCCTGGTCCACCAGCTGGTCCAGCTTTACCTGCATGGCGGCAACATCCTGCGCCGTGCAGTATTCAAGGCCGATTGCCACCGCCAGCCCGGTATCTCTGCTATAATAGCAGGACAATTTGCTGATGGCCTCGCCGCCTTCCACACGCGCATTCAGGTCAGCCAGGGTGGAAAGCACCAGATCTTTATCCAAGTTCAGGTCTTTGATATTTACTTTCTCTGCTGTTTCCGTATGGTTCTTTACGGCATTGGCCACGCGCTCCACCATGGTCTGCGCCGCCTGAATGTTGTTGTCATCCTCCGCCAGCGTTGCCGGCCGCGCAGCCAGTGCTTCACGGGCAGCTATGATGTTTTCCAGCGTGCCTTCCACTTCCACCACGCTGCTGTCCGCCGTTTCCGGGGTCTGGGCCCAAACCGGAAGCGCAGTGGTACCCATCATGGCCGCCGCCAAAACAAGGGCCAAAATCCGTTTATCTTTTTTCATTTTTTCCTCCCTGGAATACAGCCAAAAAAACATTTTTGCCGCTGTATATCCTAATTTTAAATTTTACACGAAACAGAGGAGAAATACAATGCCAGACGCACCAACATCCTGCACAGAAAAAGTTTTCAGACTTTACATTTTTTAATAAAAAGGCTATCTTTTCGCGTGCAAAGTGGTGTATAATGATACAAAATATGGGGGTGTGTGTCCATTTTGGCACACCCCGGAGGCAGCGTGGGCGGAACGGTGTATCCGGCACGTTTCCACTGCCCGAACAACCGCCACCTGCCCTTGCCCCCACCCGCAGCTGGTGGACAAAAGGAGGATGACTTTTTGATGGAACACAACATTCCCGAACTGGTTGCCCAGCTCACGCTGGAAGAAAAGGCCGGGCTTTGCTCCGGCGCGGATTTCTGGCACACCAAAACCGTGGAACGCCTGGGCATTCCCACCCTGATGGTTTCGGACGGCCCGCACGGCCTGCGCACCCAGGACCCGGAACGGGACGACCCCAACCACAGCCGCAAGGCGGTCTGCTTCCCCGCCGGGTGCTCCGTTGCCGCCAGCTTTGACCCCGACCTGGCCCGCCGGGAGGGTGCGGCCATCGGGCGGGAAGCCCGCGCGTTCGGCGTTGGCGTTGTGCTGGGGCCTGCCGTAAACATCAAGCGCAGCCCGCTGTGCGGCCGCAACTTTGAATATTACTCCGAAGACCCGGTGCTGGCCGGTGAGCTGGCCGCCGGGTACATCAATGGCGTACAGAGCCAGGGGGTTGGTACCTCCATCAAGCACTTTGCCGCCAACAGCCAGGAGTACCGCCGCATGAGCGCATCATCCGACATGACGGAGCGTACGCTGCGCGAAATTTACCTGCCTGCATTTGAAACCGCCGTCAAGAAATCCCAGCCCTGGACGGTGATGTGCAGCTACAACCGCGTGAACGATGTATTTGCCAGCGAAAGCCGCATGCTGCTGACCGATATCCTGCGCACCGAGTGGAACTTTAAGGGCTTTGTGATGTCCGACTGGGGCGCTGTAGCTGACCGTGTAAAAGGTGTTGCGGCTGGGCTTGACCTGGAAATGCCCGGTTCCGGCGGTGTCAATGACGCCAAGATCGTGGCCGCCGTTAAAGCCGGCACCTTGAGCGAAGCCGCGCTGAACAAGGCTGTGATCCGCATTTTGAACATTGTGTTCCGCGCGGCGGACGAAGCTGCCGCCCCGGCCCCGGAGCTGGACCTGAAAGGCGACCACACCATCGCCGCAGAGCTGGCCAAGGAATGCGCCGTGCTTTTGCAGAACCGCGGTGTGCTGCCGCTGAAAAAGGGCAGCAAGGTAGTATACATCGGCGGCTTTGCCAAAACGCCGCGTTATCAGGGCGGCGGCTCCAGCCATATCAATCCGTTCAGGGTCGTTTCGGCATTAGATGCTGCCGGAGAAAAAGGGCGTAGCGTGACTTATGCAAAAGGATTTTCTAACGAAAATGACTCGATGACGGAACAAGAGCTGGAAAAAGCGCTTCGGACTGCTGCAGAAGCAGACGTCGCGGTAATCTTTGCCGGGCTGCCTGAGATATTTGAGTCGGAAGGGTATGACAGAACATCTATGAAGCTGCCCCAATGCCAGGACCGTCTGATCGAAGAAGTGTTGAAAGTACAGCCTAATGTTGTAGTTGTACTCCACAATGGAAGCCCGGTAGAACTGCCCTGGGCTGATAAAGTAAGCGCGATCCTTGAAATGTATCTAGGAGGTCAGGGCGTTGGCGAAGCCTGTGACTGGCTGTTATACGGAGAAGCGAATCCGTCCGGCAGGCTGGCGGAGACATTCCCGTACCGGCTGGAAGATAATCCGAGCTACCTTCATTTCCCAGGAAATGGAAAGCGGGTGTTATATGGTGAGGATATCTTTGTCGGGTACCGCTATTATGATACAAAGAAGGTTCCGGTGCGGTATGCATTCGGACATGGGCTGTCTTACACGGAATTTGCTTATGAGGACTTGAATTTGTCATCGGCTCAAATGATGGATGAGGATATCCTGACGGTCTCCTTCAAGGTGAAAAATACAGGAAAGACAGAAGGAAAAGAAGTCGTACAGTTGTACGTGGCTGACCTGTGCGGCATATCGGAGAGACCGGTCAAGGAATTGAAAGGATTTGCCAAAGTTCATCTCCTGCCGGGAGAGGAAAAAACGGTGTCGATGGAAATTTTGGCGAGGGATCTTTCCTATTATGAAGAACGTCTCGGGGACTGGTATGCGCCATCCGGAACATACCGGATCCTGATCGGCCATGCTTCTGATGACATCCGATTACATGCTGATATTGTATTTGAAACACAGAAAGAACTGCCCCTTCGCGTAGATTTCACAACAACGTTCGGAGAATTATTGGATCATACGAAAACCGCTCCCGTTATTACGGAACTGCTGGCGCCTTTGGCAGCAGCGGCCGCATCAGCAGAAGGGATGAGTGACGAATACAAGAAGCTGGGAGAGCAAGTTATCCGGGAAATGCCGATGAAATCTCTGCTGGGACAGATGCCGGGAGAACAGGTGGAACAGCTGATCGGTCAGTTGAATTGCTTACTTGCACAATAGGATAATTGAGGAAGGATGTTCAAAAAATGAAAAAAGAACACGAAATTTTATTTGAACCATTTAAAATTGGAACGGTAATGATTAAAAACCGTTTTGTTTTGGAACCAATGGAAGGTACAAACATGATAGACTGCTTACCTATTTTTAAAAT
>OKVC01000894.1_pt1 | contig 11080 bp, 8 predicted proteins | sample 1606641 | NCBI WGS metagenome assembly OKVC01 (sample SAMEA3882518, study PRJEB24775) | human gut metagenome | biome: human-associated habitat; feature: intestine environment; material: feces | place: Netherlands | collected 2009/2010
ACAACATAGGAGGAATATCTGTCATGACGACAATCGGCTGGATCGTATCCGTTGCTGCCTTCGTCGTTGCGGCGGTGATCTTTTTCCTCCTCGGTATTCGCTATCGCAAGCGCGTGGCCGAAAAGGAGATCTCCAGCGCGGAGGAGGAGGCCACCCGCATCATCAACGAAGCCATCAAGAGTTCCGAAAATAAAAAGAGAGAAGCACTTCTTGAAGCCAAAGAAGAGATTTTGAAAAACCGCAGCGAATACGAGAGAGAGGTCAAAGAGCGCCGGGCCGACCTGCAAAAGCAGGAGCGCCGACTGCAGCAGAAGGAGGAAAACCTCGATCACAAGATGGACGCCATCGAGAAGAAAGAGGAGACGCTGGCAGCCAAGCATGCCGCCGCCGACAAGGCAAACGAAGAAATTCAGATCATCAAGCGCAGCCAGACCGAAATGCTCGAACGTATTTCCGGTTTTACTGCCGAAGACGCCAAGAAGTACCTGATCGAGCAGGTCGAGAGCGAAGTGACGCACGAGACCGCGCTCAAGATCAAGGAGCTGGAGCAGCGCGCCAAGGACGAGGCCGATTCCCGCGCCCGCGAGATCGTCGCCTCTGCCATCCAGCGCTGCGCTGCCGACCATGTTGCCGAGATCACCGTCAGTGTGGTGCCCCTGCCCAATGACGAGATGAAAGGCCGCATCATCGGCCGTGAAGGACGAAACATCCGTACACTCGAAACCATGACAGGCGTTGACCTGATCATCGACGATACACCGGAAGCAGTCGTTCTTTCCTCATTCGATCCGATCCGCCGTGAGGTGGCAAGAATTGCTCTGGAAAAACTGATCGTAGACGGAAGAATCCATCCGGCCCGCATCGAAGAGATGGTAGAAAAGGCCCGCAAAGAAGTAGAACAGAATATCCGCGAGGAAGGCGAGGCAGCCGCACTGGAAGTTGGTGTACACGGACTTCATCCGGAACTGATCCGTCTCCTTGGAAGAATGAAATTCCGTTCCAGCTACGGACAGAATGCATTAAAGCATTCCATTGAGGTAGCACAGCTTTCCGGTCTCCTTGCAGGAGAAGTAGGATGCGATGTCCGTATGGCAAAACGTGCCGGACTGCTTCATGATATCGGTAAATCCATCGACCATGAAGTAGAAGGATCTCACATTCAGATCGGTGCAGATCTCTGCAAAAAGTACAAAGAATCTCAGATTGTGATTAACACAGTAGAATCACACCACGGGGATGTAGAACCCCAGTCTCTGATTGCATGTATCGTTCAGGCAGCGGATGCGATTTCCGCAGCAAGACCGGGTGCAAGAAGAGAAACACTCGAAACATATACCAACAGATTAAAACAGTTGGAAGACATCACGAACTCGTTCAAGGGTGTTGAAAAATCTTTTGCTATTCAGGCTGGTAGAGAAGTCCGCATCATGGTAGTTCCTGAGCAGGTATCCGATTCTGAAATGGTACTGCTCGCAAGGGATATCTCGAAACAGATTGAATCTGAACTGGAATATCCGGGACAGATCAAAGTCAATGTTATCCGCGAGAGCCGTGTAACGGATTACGCGAAATAAAAGACTTTCTACGAAACAATTTAATAACGAAATCAAAAAGAGGCTGTGGACATGAGCAATCATGTTCCACAGCCTTTTCAGTGTGTATAAGAACAGTAAGTTTCAAAAGAATTTATACGTGCCGTATCCGGTTCGAGCGCATTTTCTGAGGTGTAGAGCCATACAGCTTTTTGAAGGTCCGCATAAAAATTTTGTAATTCGACAGCCCGTTTTTCTCCATCAGTACCGTGATCGTTTCGTCGGAATTCTGTAAATCTTCGTACAGATGCATCGTGCGCACATCGTTCAGATATTCGAGAAAGGTCTGTCCGGTATACTTTTTAAAGAGCCGGCAGAAATACTCCTTCGAGAGCGCCAGGGAATCCGCGGCTGTTTCGAGGCTTAACGGTTCCGGGTAATGCACTTTCACCCAGTTCATAACGTGTGTTACGCGCTGCAGATCGCGCTGTGAACCCGTGAGGGATGCCGAAGGGATCTGGTGGGAATACGACCGGCAGAGATGGTACAGAAATTCGTACAGTCGTGAGGTAAAGAGAAGCTGGTATGAATCGGAAGGATTCTGCCGGATCTCGTTCATCTCCGAGAGCAGTGCGCGGAGCGGAGCCGGCTGTTCCGAGCAGGGAATGATCGTGTCGAAACGCATCGTATCAAAGTCCGGCAGATATTGGCGCATCTGGCTTGCGGAAATCTGCAGCAGAAGATATGTACAGGTGTTGGAGCGCGTCATATGGAGGTCGCCGGAGTTGATGATAATCAGATCACCCTCGTTTAACTGATACTCCGTTGCCTGGACAATCGCGGAAAACTGTCCTCTGATCAGATAGAGAATTTCCACATATTCATGCCAGTGCGCGGGAAAAACAAAAGTGAGTGCATCCAACTGTTCAAAACGGACATGCAGCAGGTCGGTTTCGTGTATTGTTTCGTAAAAGCAGGATTCCATAAGTACCTCCAGGATGTGATAGAAATATACGTCAATTATAATCAAAAAAGATAAGAATATTGTACCAGAAATTGGGCGAAATATCAATATCAACCAGAGAAAGGACAAGAAAGGAACTAGAAGTTACACGAAAAAGGGAAGATAATGGAGACATTAGCACGAAACAAAGTTTGGGAGGAACAAAGACATGAAAGCAAAGGTAAGAACCTTTAACGGAACTACATCTCCGGAAGTAACCCAGCGTGAAACAGATCACCGCAAACTTGCCCGCGAGGCAGCAGCAGAGGGATTCGTTCTTCTGGAAAACAAAGATCATTTCCTGCCGCTGGCAAAGGGCAGCAAGGTAGGTCTTTACGGAGCAGGTGCAATCCGCACCATCAAAGGAGGCACCGGTTCCGGCGATGTCAATGAGCGTGACAGCGTTAATATTTTCCAGGGCATGAAAAATGCAGGCTACGACGTAACAAGCAGTGAATGGCTGGAGGATTACGATAAACTCTACGTACAGGCAAGACTGGACTGGAAAAATGAGATTTTCACAAAATTGAACGGAGACGACACAAAATTCTTTGATGCTTACTCTGCAACCCCGTTCTTTATGCCATCCGGAAACCCAATCGATGAAGAGAAAGCAGCAGCCGACGGTGCAGACACCGCATTCTTCGTTCTGGCACGTATCGCAGGAGAGAACAAAGACCGTTTTGATACGGAGGGTGACTACTTCATCTCCAAAGAAGAGAAAGCTATTCTGGCACAGGTTTCCAGATGCTATAAAAACGTTGTTCTTGTTATCAACACCGGCGGCCTGATGGATCTGGCATTCGTAGAAGAATTTGACAATATCCGCTCTATTTTACAGTACGTACAGGCAGGCCAGGAAGGCGGAAATGCATTTGCTGATGTTGTAAGCGGCGATGTAACCCCATCCGGAAAAATGACAGATACCTGGGCAAAAGATTACTATGATTATCCGGGTGCAGAGGTTTACAGCTACAAGAGCGGCGACCTCATGAAAGAAAAATACGAAGAGGGTATCTTCGTTGGATACCGTTACTTCGATACCTTTGAAGTACCAGTCCGTTACTCCTTCGGTTACGGTATGTCCTACACCGATTTCGAGATCAGGACCGATGACATCAAAGTAAGCGGCCGCGGTATGATGAATCCGAAAGTAAGCGTGACTGTTACCGTCACCAACACCGGCGATACTTATGCAGGAAAAGAAGTTGTACAGATCTACGCTTCCTGCCCGCAGGGCAGACTGGTGAAAGAGTTCCGCCGTCTGGCAGGCTTTGGAAAGACAAAACTGCTGGCTCAGAAGGAATCCCAGACCATGACCATCACCTTCCCGCTGTATCAGCTGACTTCCTATGAGGAGGAAAGCGCATCCTGGATTCTGGAGCCGGGCATGTATGGTATCTGGATTGGAAATGATCTGAATACATCTGTTCTCTCCGGCGCGCTGGAGCTGGACGAGAAAGCAGTCATGACAGCGTGTGAAAATATCTGCCCGCTGAAAGAGGAATTGAATGAGATTGTTCCTGATGCAGAAAAAGTTCAGGCAAGAGAGGCTGCATGGCAGAAGGAAGTAAAAGAAAAGAGAATGAGCGTGATCGAGCTCAAAGCATCTGAGATCCCAACTGAGAAAGTAGATTACCAGCCGGTACCGGAAGAGCTTCCTGGAAAAGCAGGAAAGATTGTGGAATCCCTTTCTGTGGATCAGCTGGCACTCCTTGCAACCGGTGATCCGGGAAGAGCACAGGGCAACGCGCTTGGCTCCGCAGGAATTTCTGTTCCGGGAGCAGCAGCAGAGACATCCCCGTGTGCTTCGGAGGAGCCGTGGAATGTAACCACGATTGCTCTGGTCGACGGACCTGCAGGTCTTCGTCTGAAGAGAGAATACCAGGTAGACAACGGAGAGATCGTAGCGAGCGATTTCCTGGCGGCCCTGGAAGGCGGATTCTTCAGCAAACCGCAGGAAAAACGCGGAACAACCTATTATCAGTTCTGTACCGCAATCCCGGTCGGAACACTTCTGGCACAGAGCTGGGATGTAGAACTGATCAAGAGAGTCGGGGAAATGATCGGCCATGAGATGGAACTGTTCAACGTAACACTGTGGCTGGCACCTGGTATGAACATCCACAGAAATCCGCTCTGCGGAAGAAACTTTGAATACTATTCCGAGGATCCGCTGCTTGCCGGTATGATGGCGGCTGCTATGACGCTCGGTGTACAGAAGGTACCGGGCTGCGGAACCACGATCAAACACTTCGCATGCAACAATCAGGAGGATAACCGTATGGGCTCCGATTCCATCCTGTCCGAGCGTGCACTGCGTGAGATTTACCTGAAAGGCTTCGAGATTGCAGTCAAAGATGCACAGCCGATGTCCATTATGACATCTTATAATCTGATCAACGGCGTACACGCTGCAAACTGCTACGATACCTGCACGAAAGCAGCGAGAGATGAGTGGGGATTTGCAGGTGCCATTATGACCGACTGGACAACCACCAACGTACAGATCCAGGGCGAGTGTACCGCAGCGGGCTGCATGAGAGCCGGAAATGACATGGTAATGCCGGGTCTGCCGGAGGATCACGAGAACATCAAAAAAGAACTTGCAGATGGAACTCTGACGATGGCAGAACTGAAACGCTGCATCTATAACACGGTAAATATCGTACTGCAGTCCAATATGTACGAGGGCGCAGTCAGCTACCTTGATCAGTTCGATGATCTGGATACCTATCTTGTCGTGAAATAAAAGAAGTGAAAAATATCTTATGGGGATATACAAAAAGCAGGGTTTGAAATGAACGGACATTTCGGTGCGTGAGACATTGGGGGACCCTGAAAAGAGGAAAGAAGTGCCATTCGCAGATGGGGGTTTGCGGAGCAGGCACTTCTTTTACGTATATTGTCTATGAACCGTGAATACATTGACAGTAAGGCAGAAAATAAGGAGGCGCAAAAAGCAAATGAGAGAACGGGATGAGAATGCATATATTCGTTTTTTTGCCCTCTGGTTTGCGGCCGGTATGACCCTCGGTGTACTGCTGCTGCTTACGGCATCCCACACGGGAATGAAGGAGGGAAATAGCGTCCGCCTCTTTCAGGCGGAGGCGTTTTTTGGAAGAAAAATTTCCGCAAAGGCCTGCTTTTCCTATCTTCTAAAGGTACGGTTGGCACCGGCATTTGCGGGACTTCTCTTTGGATTGACGGCAATCGGTGCGTATTTTGCCACTGCTGCCGTTTGGGCATATGGTTTTCTGTGTGGCGTCTTTCTCTCGGCTGCCTATCTGCAGAACGGAATGGCAGGTCTTTTATTCTTTTTTCTGGCTCTTTTTCCGCAGATTTTCCTCTACCTTGCCGCGTTATTTCTGATGGCTGCTGCGTGCAGCCGGATGGCAGAGACGAATCACCTTGCCGGCGGCATACAGAAAAAGGAATATTTTTGCTTTGGCGTGCGCTACTTCTTTGCACTGATCCTGCTTCTGTGGGGTATTCTGCTTGAGAGTTATGTCAATCCGTGGTTTCTTGCGAAAATCCTGTAAAAACGGTCGGAAAAGGGAATTGCATTTTTGAAAAAACGTGTATATAATTAAAAGCATTGTTACCCTTTATCGGGCAGTGAGAGGGAGAAAAAAGCAAAAAGGAAAAAAGCTATGCAGGAAACGATACAGTCATTTACGGACTATCTACAGACGGAAAAGAAAGCGTCAAAAAATACAGAAGTCTCCTATCAGCGCGATCTTCGAAAGCTGGCAGTTTTTTTGAAGGAGCACGGAATAGAAAAACCGGAGCAGATGAATGCAACGGTTTTAAATTCTTATTTATTATATCTGGAGCGGGAACACTTCTCCCCGGCAACGATCTCGCGCAGCATTGCGGCGATTCATATGTTTTGCCAATATGCATGTCAGGAGGGAAAAATGGTATCCGACCCGTCAAAAGCATTGCAGCCACCGAGGGTTGAACGGAAAATGCCGGAGATCCTTTCCATCGCAGAGGTCGATCTGCTGCTTCGCCAGCCCAAAACCGACACGCCAAAGGGTATCCGCGATAAAGCAATGCTGGAAATGCTGTATGCGACCGGTATCCGTGTCAGTGAGTTGATCCATTTGAAAACACAGGATGTCAATCTTATGATGGGCTATATCACCTGCCGCGATGAAAAGGAGCGGATCGTTCCGTTCGGCGGACCGGCGAAAAAGGCGTTGGAGCAGTATCTGGGCAGTGCGCGCGCAGTCCTGATGCATGGACGGGAGGACAATGTACTGTTTGTCAACTGTTCCGGAGGTCCGATGAGCCGCCAGGGATTCTGGAAAATCCTGAAATCCTATGCGAAATCCGCAGGCATTACGGCGGATATTACGCCGCATACCCTGCGTCATTCGTTTGCAACCCATCTGCTGCAAAACGGTGCGGACTTAAAGAGTGTCCAGGAGATGATGGGACACGCCGATATTTCGACGACGCAGATGTATCTCCACCTTGGTGTGAATAAAATCAGGGACGTGTACCAGAAGACACATCCGAGAAAGTAAAGGTGGAACAGAAAAGTAAAACGATAGAAAAACCTCCGCCGCAGACTGGTGAAAAACTGCAGCGAAGGTTTTTGATGTTTTTAGGGTGTTGAGAAAATTTAGCACTCCTCAGCGATATCATAAATCAGGCGTTCGGTCTGATCCCAGCCAAGGCACGGGTCAGTGATGGATTTACCATAGACATGATTTCCGCATCCGATTTTCTGATTGCCAGGCTCCAGATAGCTTTCGATCATAACACCTTTTACGAGACCTTCGATATCCTTGTTGCATCGTCTTGTGTGCAGAACGTCTTTGACGATACGGATCTGCTGCTCGTATTTCTTTCCGGAGTTGGAATGGTTGGCATCGATGATGGTAGCCGGGTTTACGAGATGTGTTTCGTTGTATTTCTCCAGCAGAAGCTGAATGTCCTCGTAGTGATAGTTCGGCACGGAGTTGCCGTGCTTGTTGGTCGCACCGCGGAGAATGGTGTGCGCCAGCGGATTTCCGCTTGTCTTTACCTCCCAGGTACGGTAAATAAAGGAGTGGGAGCCCTGTGCGGCAATGACGGAGTTGATCATAACAGAAAGATCACCGCTGGTCGGGTTTTTCATGCCGGCCGGAATGTCGATGCCGGAAACAGTCAGACGGTGCTCCTGGTTTTCTACGGAACGTGCGCCGACCGCAACATAGGAGAGAATATCGGACAGATAGCTCCAGTTGGACGGATACAGCATTTCGTCTGCGGAAGTCAGATCAGTCTCTTCTACTACACGCATATGCATTTTACGCATGGCGATCAGGCCGTGCAGCAGGTCCGGCTTTCCTTCCGGGTCCGGCTGATGAACGATACCTTTGTAGCCTTCACCTGTGGTACGCGGTTTGTTGGTATAGACACGTGGGATGATGATCAGTTTGTCGGATACTTTGTCGGCAACCTTTGCCAGACGGTGATTGTACTCCAGAACAGCGTCTTCGTTGTCTGCGGAGCAAGGTCCTACGATAACAAGAAATTTATCGGAATCCCCGGTAAAGACTTTTGCGATTTCAGCGTCACGCTGTTTTTTGATTTCGGTTGCGCGGGCGCTTAAGGGATATTGTTCCCGGATCTCTGTTGGGGTGGGAAGTTTTCTTACAAATTCAAGGCTCATTTTCGTTCTCCTTTATCTTAGATGCACTTCTTTTCTAGCTGCGGACAGAGGAGCGTTCTTGTGTGCCCCGTCGCAAACTATCTATAAATTATAATACATAACGCGAAGATTGTCGATATTTTTTCGGTGAAAATTCTGTTTCTCTTAAAAAAGATAGAAAAAAGGTATCAATGAACAGCAAATCCGTTTGCAGATTCCCGATGCAGGAACAAAAGTGCCATTGTCATAATGGTAAGTTCACTTGCAAGAATACCATAGAGATAGCCACGGATGCCGAAAACCGGGACGAGAAAAAGAATTGCAAGAATACGAATTACATCTCCGGCAAGGTTCTGGAAAAAAACGAGAGAAGTTTTTCCAAGGCCGTTTAAAATGCTTCCAAGTGTCGTTTCCAGATAGAGAAAAGGACTTAAAAATGAAAGGATACGCAGAAAAACGCCGACTTCTTCGTTTTGAAAAAGGAAACGTCCAAGCCACGGACCGAAAAAGAAAAAGGCAAAAACAGCGGAAGTGCCAAGCAGCACACAGAAAGAAATTGTATAACGGATCGTGTCTGATATTTGCTCCGGCGTACCGTCGGCCTGCTGTTTTGCTACGCCGGGCAGAAGCATGACGGACACCGCGTGGGTGATGGCAGATGGAAAAAAGATCATCGGAAGTGCCATACCGGTGAGAATGCCATACTGCGAGAGCGCTGCTTTCCGGGAAAGACCGGAGGTGACCAGACAGCCGGGGAGCAGAGCACTTTCAATGCTGTGGAGGATATTCAGAAGAATACGGTTCAGCGTAAGCGGAAGATTCAAAACGGCAAGCTCTCGGAAGGTATCGTACCAGAGGGTCTTTTCTTTGAAAAAAACAGAAATCGGGCGGTGTTTCTGAGGGGACCTGCTGTGCGAGACGGACAGGCAGGCCATCAGAAAGAGACACGAAAAGAGTTCGCCGGCGGCAGTACCGAATGCAGCGACAGCGGCAGAGGGGAGGCTTGTGGAAAGACAGAAAAGCCAGGCAAGGTAGGAAGCGCCCATGCGCACGAACTGTTCCAAAAGCTGGCAAAAAGAAGGCAGTGCCGTCTGATTCTGGCCAAGATACCATGCCGAGAGACAGTTGTGGATCCCGGAGGGGAGAATGCCGAGTGATAAAATCCGGAGGAGCAGAATCGTCCGCGGCTCAAAAAGAAGCCGTGTTCCGATAAAATCCGCGCTGAAAAAGAGAAAGATGGAGGCGGAGAAGGAAAGTATCACTACAATGCCGCATCCGGCCGCCAGACAGATTTTTGCCCGTCTGGAATCCTTTTTGGCAAGGTACGATGCGACAAAGCGCGAGAGCACCGTCTGCATGCCGCCTGCGCCAAGGGAGAGCATCAGTGCGTAGAGTGGTGTGGCGAGCTGGTAGATACCAAAGGCTTCCGCACCGATCCGGCGCGACAGGAATATTCTATAGAGAAATCCAAGAATTCTGCAGATGATCCCGGACGCGGTCAGGATCAGTGTGCCAAGAAGAAGCGTGTTCTTTCTTGTGATTTTCAGCATGGGATAGACTCCTTTCACGGCATTGCGCAGATAGTCTAAAATATGCGAAAAAACTCCTTGACAGAACCCCGTGATAGGTGCTATTCTGAGTGAGAAATAAATCCGATTAAAACTGTCGGAATTGGAAAACGACAGCACAGGAAAAAGGAGAACCAGGAATGAAATTATCGACCAAAGGAAGATATGGTCTGCGTGCCATGATCGATCTGGCGAGTCACGAAGAAGAGGGTGCAGTGTCCATTGCCAGCATTTCAGAACGCCAGAATATCTCAGAGAGCTATCTGGAGCAGCTGGTGCGTCCGCTTCGAAAAGCCGGATTCATTGAGAGTGTGCGGGGGGCAGGCGGTGGATATGTACTTGCAAAACCGGCAGATTCCATTTCGGTAGGAGATGTTCTCCGTGTGCTGGAGGGCGGACTCGAGGCAGTCACGTGCTCGGTCAATGAAGGCCTGGGCGGCTGCGATGCGGCCGATTTCTGCGTCACGCGTTTTGTGTGGCAGAGGATCAATGAGGGAATTACGAACGCTGTGGATTCCATCAGCCTCGGAGAGCTGGTTCAGCAGAGCCGGCAATTAGAGAAAAACAGAAACAGCGATAGAAATGACAAGGAGTGAACAACAATGATTTATCTGGACAATGCGGCAACAACAAAAACAGCCCCGGAAGTTGTCGAGGCTATGCTTCCTTATTTCAGCGAATACTACGGAAATCCATCCAGTATTTATGCCATTGCGGGAAAAAGCAAAGAAGCTATTACGAAGGGAAGAGAACAGATCGCAAACGTGCTCGGCGCAAAACCGGAGGAAATTTATTTTACAGCCGGCGGCAGCGAGTCCGATAACTGGGCGTTAAAAGCTACCTTTGAAGCATATAAAAATAAAGGAAACCACATCATCACCACAAAAATCGAGCATCATGCGATTCTTCATACCTGTGAGTATCTGGAAAAAGAGCGCGGTGCGAAAATCACCTATATCGGCGTCGATGAGAACGGCGTTGTCAATCTGGATGAACTCGAAGCAGCCATCACACCTGAGACCATTCTGATTTCCGTTATGGCGGCAAACAACGAAATCGGAACGATTCAGCCGATCAAGGAAATCGGACGTATCGCAAAAGAGCATGGAGTGCTTTTCCACACAGATGCTGTTCAGGCATTCTGTCAGGTTCCGATCAATGTGGATGAATGCAACATTGATATGTTAAGCTCCAGCGGACATAAGATCAATGGACCAAAAGGAATCGGTTTCCTCTACATTCGTAAGGGCGTAAAAATCCGTTCCTTTGTACATGGTGGTGCACAGGAACGTAAACGTCGTGCAGGTACAGAGAATGTGCCGGGAATCGT
>OKVC01000906.1_pt1 | contig 10975 bp, 8 predicted proteins | sample 1606641 | NCBI WGS metagenome assembly OKVC01 (sample SAMEA3882518, study PRJEB24775) | human gut metagenome | biome: human-associated habitat; feature: intestine environment; material: feces | place: Netherlands | collected 2009/2010
TTTTATGGATCAGATGTTTCTTCCATGCTATTCTTGTGCCATAGGAAAGGAATACATAAAATACTCCCATTAGATACAGAACAGTTCTTGAGAAACTATGTCCATCACTGACAGTGAACAGATACAGACCACTTGTCAGTTCCAACAGGATCATCTGCCGGATAACAGAACGTAATTCCTGATAGCGGTCTCTTCTCAAAACTCCTTTGTAAGATTCAAACATAATGATCAGGAATAAATCCCCCACTATTACAAAGATCATCATATTATGATAAATTTCTAATCTGAACAGGTTCTGAACAGAACCGTTTCGAATCAGACATGCAAATATTAAAGATAGAAATAAACATATAAGATCTATCAATATGAAGTCTTTGTGCTTATACCATCCTCTTGACTTTTTCCTATACATACAGTCTTCCTTATTCTCTCCTTCTGTTTCTTATTTATTTTTGAATACATCTTCAGTCTGTTTGCTGTTTATCTGTCTGATATATTCAAACAAGCCAAATAAGCTGCGTTTTTCCCCAGCTTACGAAATTTTTATTTATATTTACTGCATTTTTCTTTTTCATCTTTCACATCATCCTTTTGAAATAATTTCCAGACCTGTACGCAACTCCCACTGACCTTCCCCTTCCGGGAGCATCAGCCATGCCAGACGTTTATGTCTGTCTATTCTTCGGATAAATTTCTCTCTTCCCTGCAGAGGTCCCTGTGTCACATATGTTGTGCCGTCTTTGATATAGCCTGTTGACATGGAGATAGTTTTCGTCTCCGGCTGCATCAGTTCTTTCAGGAACTCTTCCTGTTCCAAACGTAAAGATGTTATGCCGGACATGACATCTTCTGCCAGGAAATCTGAGCAATGCTGTCTGCTCAGTGTGCTTTTCACTTCCTTTTTGTCTCTGCATTCTATGAAGAAACAATTCCTAAACAGCGGTTTCTTCTCTATATGCCAGGAACCCTGATATTTCTTCATGTAGTCATATGTAGGAATAAAAATTTTCCTTTTATCTTCTGCAGACAATTGGGTATCGTAAAATTTTTTAAAGTCTGTAATAATGTTTTCCGTACATTCGTACACGAACAACATGGCGAAGGTCACCTCATTTTCCAACTGGCTTCGCAGAGTATTTCACTCTACGTAAAAATCCCCCGACATTCCCTGTTTACGGGACTTTCGGGGGATTTGACGGCAGTTATATGACGGTTAATAAACTGGAAAGTTTTTGCATGTTTTGCTGTTTGAGTTCCATAGACGGATGTACATATCGGTTCAGGGTAATGTTTACAGTGGCATGTCCAAGAATTTCGCTCAGGCTTTTGATATCAAAGCCAAATTCAATACAGCGTGTGGCAAATGTGTGCCTCAGTGCATGAAAATTTACAGGAACCAGACCACACTGTTTCTGTACATAGCGAAAATAATTTTGCATAGTACGGGGTTCAATATATTTTTCATTGACAGTGGCAAGAACATATCCCTGACGATTGGGAAATTCCTTCTGAATGAGTTGGATCAGTCTATCGGGGATTGGAATTGTACGGATAGAACATTTACTCTTGGGTGATGTAATCACAACACAGGTTTTCTGTGTGGTAGAATCCGGAATCTGCAGTCGCTGCATTGTATTATGGACATGAATGGATTTTTCCTGAAATGAAAAATCTTCCCATTTCAGTGCACAGATTTCGCCCACCCTCATTCCTGTAAAAAGACACAGCAGAATTCCAAGATTACGTTCTGACATATTGGCATAAAGATATCGGCAAAGAATTTCCTGAGAGGAACGTGGAATTACGACTGTATCCGGTGCAGTCTGGCGGATGAGGATATCTTTTCCGTTGCTTGGCGGCTGATATCCCTGAATCTGGGCATATCTGAGCAGACTTCTCATCAGAGACAGAATGTCTAGAACCGTCTTTGGTGAGAGTCCCTCTCCGGATGAGCTGCCATGTGTAAGAAGGTCATCACAGAATTTTTGGATCCGGGATGAAGTGAGTTCACTTAATGGAACATTATCAAATTCCGGAAGAATATAAGAATGAAGTATGTTGTAGTATTTGACGTAAGAGGACTTCTTGATCTGATACTGTATGGAATTCATCCAGTCATTTGCCAGTTTTCTGATAAAACATGGCGGTATTGTATTTTCGGAAATTTTGTGAAAAGCAGTCAGATTTGATTCTATATTAATAATAGCCTGACTGCGTTTTCTTTTTGCTTCTTTGTAGGTGGGAGCATATACATATCCGTAAACAGCTTTTCCACTCTGTGAACGTGCTTTGATGTATCTTCCTTCCCAGCGTCCATCTTTTCGCTTATAAATGTTTTCACCTTTTCGTGACATAATTATTGGTTCTCCTTTCAATTTCCTCCGCATGACGGTTTTATTTACGGTGAATGAGCTAAAGCATTTAACTCTATATGGCGAATTAAAAGGTGAACCTCATTAAAAATTTCATAAAAACGAATGATAATACAAATATGCTTTGGCAAAAAAGCATAGAATTCAGCAGATTGCTTTATAAATATTGACAAAATGTGTCACATTATGTAAAATTGTCCGTAGTTAAAAAATATTGTATCCAAGAGAAAATGTCTCACAGAGTGAAATACTCTACGAAGCCAGTAAGACCATTTTGGACTCACTTAATATAAAAAGCAAAGGAATAAATACATGATTACTATTCCCTGTTTACGACGGTTTATTCTTTTTTTACTCAAAGAACTAATTGTTCTTATTATATCAGACTTTTATTCATTCAGCAAGACCTTTTGTTCTGAAAACGGGCAAAAAAATACCCTGCCTGTTTTTGAACCGGCAGGGTTAATACAATCATAATATTTTACTTTTTAAAGTGGATAGTAATGATATAGTGTTTCAGAAGCAAGAGTTCTTTACATTTCTCTATCGTAATGTAATAACATATCTGCATATACCTGCAGCATTCTTTGTTTCTCCGGGGACATGGTGCGATATGCACTTATGAGCCATTCCTCATTCTCATAATTGTCTTTCTCAAGTAATTCTCCCAGAGGGACCTGCAACACATTGCAGATCAGAAGCATGTTATATAAATACGGCTTTGTTTTCCCGTTTAACAGATTGCTCATACTGGATGTGGACATTCCTGTTGCTTTTGCCAGGGCATACTTTGATATATTTTTTTGTTTTCGGAGTATATTCAATTTATCAAGCATATGCTGATAATCTTTGTCGGGGGTGTACATGGATGTGTTCTCCTTATTTTATATATTTTTTTAAGAAATTTCTCTTCTGCGCTTTTCTTTCTATTTCTACTGACCGCAATTTTGTCATTATTGCACAAGGTCGAGATCCATGGGACCATGGGAACCTAAATATTTAAGGTTCCCTGGGAGTCGTGACTGGATGATCATTCATCGCTTACTTTATTCCAGATAACAGTCCTTCCCAACAGATGCCCTGCCGCTCAGTACACTGTTATAGCCAGACACATCACTGCGAATACTGCTTCCCACTTTCCGGCTTCATCCCAGATAATGGTACTCATCCACACCTCCGTTCATCAGCGCCCCGGTATCAATATCCACACAGCCGGATTCATTGACTGTTCCTGCTTTCTGCAGAACCTCCACACACATATCTAGATTTTTAAACAGTATATTGTTCCGTTCGGGCATTTTCTGGAAGCTTATCGTTTGCGTCATCATTTACTGTAAGAAATGATTGATTCAATCCCATCTTTCGTATCTTATCCAACCAATCATAAATCATTGATTTTGAATACATTTTTTCTCCATTTTCGTCTACTTTTTTTTCCAGAGCTCTTGCAATAAATGCATATTCATTTTCCAATTTGATATTAAAGATTCCCTGATCATCCGTATTAATAGATACCCAGATTTGTGAAGAAGATTTTAACAGTTCCCGTTCTGATGTAAGTCCATTATTATAAAATGTCGTAATCGGATGTTGATCATACTTTGAAAATGTTCCGATCATATAATTTGAAGACGGGTTCGTTTCAATTGCAATACCTTTCTCAGATATTTCCCATTGCATTGCTTTCTGTATTAATTTAACTCCTCTTATGTAATCGGCGCTCACTTTTTTTTCTATGATTTTTTTTCCTTCTATTCGTACCAAACCATTATAATGATAATAGTAATACAAAACAGCTGCTTCACTTTTCTCTCTTACTTCAATATCCCTTGGGAAATTCCAATTTACACTATATGAAGCAAGTGGCGAAATATCTGTTTTATCGAATAAATAGTATCCATTTCTGTATAATTGAGGAATATCTCCTCTAAGTTTCCACGAATCATAATATGCATGTATATCAAACAGCATATTTCCCTTGTGCCCGTTTTTCCCTCTGGTTTTCTGAATATTCTTGATATAATCCATATCCATAAATCGCTCATAAATTGCATTAAAATATTTATAATATTCCGCTTCCAGAAAATCTTTAAGGTTATCCAGGCCGTCTATATGATACCTTACAATAGCATGATACATCCAGACAACATTATCTAAATAGTCCTGTTGAGGCAATGAAATACAAAAGCCTTTATCTTTATACCAATCCTCCGGTTCAATTCCTAAAGCCAAAGCATGTCCCAAACGGTCTCCGCAGTCCATATTTAAAAACAAAACAGCCTCATTAATTGCCCTTAATCCATCAATCACATCAAGAAAATCTTCGCCGACATGATAAGTAACATGCAATTGCGGAAGCTTAATATAACCTTTATCCGTATTTCCAAAACAGGTATCATTTTTAAGTGTACGAAACCCCTGTGCAAAGACCTCCGGCCGACATCCTATTTCCTGTGCAGCTGCATCAATTCCCAAGACTCTACATGCAGACTTTGGATATTGTTTTCGAAACTGTAATAATGCCATTGTTTTCTCACATATTTCCCTCCTCAGCTTTGCGTGTCTGAAGACACAAAATAATTTATCCACCTTTTCTACATCTGGTTTTTTTATGAAATGAAGCACATAATAATATGAATTACAAAACTGTTTTTCAGGATCAATTGCCTGATCAAGCATATCAATTTCTTCTTTTGTCCTCTTTGCTGTTTCATATGGTGAAATTCTGAGTTCAAGCAATTTTATATTTTGTTTCCAGCAAGACTCAACCGCCATTCTCGCTTTCTGCTTCTCCAGTTCACGTTCCAGAGTAAAATATCCTGTTCTGTTTTGATATATTGAAAAGTTTTCAAATCCGACCCATTCATTAGACTGTACCAATTCACCTCTGATATGTTCTTTTATAAGCAGATATGCATAAAACAGATTATAGGTCTGCAGGTCCATCGTTTTATCTCTTTTTTCAATCCTGCGAAACATCTCATATAAAATCCAACGTTCACCTGAAAGAAGTTTATTTACCTGATTTTCACAATATTTACTAAATCCAATTGCGCTTAACGCATAATCAGCATGATTTTTCCTGCTATCTGTAAGTTTTATTCTATCTATAGCACCTTGAATCTGATCTATATGCCACCTCATTTCATCATAATTATTTAAATAACGAACAATCCTTTTATAGTTTTCCTTTTCCCACAGTTTTTTATATTCCATTTCTGAAAAAAATGGATAAACCTCTTTTAGTCTGACCTTTTCAATAGATTGAAATGATCTTTCCAGCAGTTCTCTTACTGTAACATTTGGTTGATCCAACAAGTCATCATAATTCACGTAGCAATCAAAAAGCTTATTAAATGTTGCTCGATACTTTTTCAGACAATCGATATTTTCCAGCATTACAAATGCCTTCAAATCTTTGAACATTATAATTTCCTGACATTCTATGGTTTCTTCAAATTCTCTGAACCATGGATTTAAATACTGCCAGTTAATATAATAATCACCTAATTCAATTTGTTGATCCATTAATACAGAATATAAATAAAGACGAATCAATGCTGCCTGAAGAGAACATTTCTTCATATCTCTTTCAAATGAGCTCTTACCACTTTCATAGAAAACAGAACGTACATTTTCTTCTAAACCATGTAGGTTACTGCTTTGAATCTCCTGCATGTGATTCATCATCCAGATCCATGAAATATGAAAATATGGTGCTGAACCCCATAAATGAAAATGATTTTCTGCCATACCTTTATCTGTAATTTTTCTCAGCTGCATATTATTATGTCCGATTACAGTAGGCCATGTGAAATCTTTACAATAAATATAATCCCGCAAATCATGCCTTGCCTGAAAGGCTGTCACAAAAATATCTTCTGCTATATCTGTCGTAGTAGTTCTCCAACGTAATATATGTTCATATCTGACCATAATTTCATTATTTGTTCTGATCAGAATATCATCTGCAAAATGAAATACCGTATCAAATATAGATATATCGTCTGAAACATCTCTATATGTACTGTTTAAAAATGCATTATATTCCTGTAAAAGATTTCCCAGCCTTTCCATCATATATCTTATTTCCGTATCACTGTATAACGGCATATAACAACGCACAGCTTCTGCCAATTTATTTTTATTCATCGACAAACAGTTCAGTTCTCCATTTATAAAAGGTTGATACGGCATACGTTTTAATAAAATGCGAAGTATTTTGGATATTTGTTCCATATTGTATCTTCCTGCTTAAAAGCTACTCATTATATTTTTCATACTAATTTCTTTTGTTTTCACATTATTCCCATTAATTAATTCCCAGATAAACTCCGTGTAAATTTTTCTTTTAATTGCATCTGGTTCTTTTAGCTTTTTGATCACAGGACATTCAGTAAAAATATCAGCAAATTTTTCATATTCTACATAATATTCATCATTTTCTTTCAGTCTGACAAAAATTTCTTCCAACAGAACAATAAAACAGTCATACACCTGTTCTTTTGCAATAGAATCCTGATTTTTCTGTTCCCTGGCAATCCGTTTAATCAGATTGTAATATAAATCTGTATCATATAAAGGAACAACCATTCCACCATATTTTTTATGCCACTTAGCTATCTCATTATAAAACCCATTGTCATGTTCTATTACCTTGTCATAAATTTTTTTTATGTCACTCGGATTTTCCTGCAATTCCAATGCCCGAAACAACATCTTGATAAATTCAACCAGATTTTCTTTGTAAAAGAACAAATTATTAATAAAGTTTAAAGCACTATAATCTGCCATTCCATCTTGAAAATAAATGCTGGCCTCTTTTTCTGTTTTTGCAAATCCTCCCGGAATGTTACTTCCTACTTTATCATTGGATTTTTCAATAATATAACTTACATTTTCCGCAGAGGACAAAAACATCATAAGAATAAACTGCCATTCCATATGTTCCAGTAAACTTGCTATTTGATTTATAAGAGTATCAGATATTTTATTCTTTTCATCTGAATATGTTTCCGATTCTTTTTGTATCTCTATTTCAACTCCACATATCAGTTCTTCAACTTTTTCTGATATCAATAATCGCTTCTGATTCATATGAATATTTTTACATGCTCCGGCATAAACAAGTGCAGCATTTGTATCATGCGATTTGTGAACCTTAGGCAATATATCTAATCCCCAGCTTCCAACCACTGAATTCTCCAACACCTGTTTCAACATCTTATAATTATTACCTGCTTTATCTGATTCATTTATTTTATAGCGATAGAAAATTTTAGTCATCGTCAATGAATACATCGCCAGAATAGCATGTATCAGCCGTTTGTCCAACATTCCTGTTTGCCCAAATCGATGCAGACAATGCAATAGTTCTCCATAACTATAACCAAATTCTTTATATTTTTCTAAATAAAAATTCCAGTCTGACGCCGCATCATCGCTTAATAGATCCTTTTTTACAGACGCTTCACGTAGCAAGGCAAAAATAACATCCCTTCCTCTTCTTTGAAGATTTGTTTCACTTAATCGAATAAATATGTCACTTTCAAATTCTGACAATTTTTCTTCTGCATAGCGAAATAATAAATCGTCCATACTTCTGCGGAAATTCAAATCCAAATTCTCAAGAAAAATTTGAGATGTACTATCATCCTCATCCTTTTCCACTAAATCTGCCATCGTTTCGCGAAACAGCCAATAGTCACTAAGCTCCCGCAAAGTTTCAGGTTCCATAAAATGCCTTTTTATACCATCTTTATCATATCGAACCATCGTTTTTCGTGCTGCCAGTATAAAAGCAGCCTGCTTAATGGAACAGGTCTTCTTTTTTCCATTCTTCAGTTCTATCTGTATTTTAGTCAAATGATTTCTGTCATAATCCATCTTTTTCAATGATGGCAGATAGATTCTGGTATAAAAAGGTAAGGCTTTTTCCATATATTGTTCTGCTATATCTTTTACATGTGATCTCAGTTTTTCTGCGCTGGAATATTCATTTGCAGACAAATGTCCCAATGGAATCTGATGTAATTCTACAAAATGCTTCTGACAGCACATCTGCATCTGTTCATGGTTAACTGCTAAAAGAATAAGAAAACGATCTACGCTCAAATATCTTTGAATTTTTTCCAGAATTTCAAATCCGGAATCAATATTCATATCAATATCATCAATAGCCACAACCAGAAAAGTTTCTTTCAAATCATCTCTTTCAAATCTGGAATTTTCTGACTTAATATTTATAAAATTATACACTAATTTCTGGAATTCATCTTTTATGTCAACGCTTCTGGATAAATCTCTTAGACTGGAGATAGCAGTTTCTGCTGAATAATAGTTATCATTTTGTTTTTTTATATTCAACTGTTTTTTGTAAATATCCGCAAAAGAATTATACAATGTTCTTTTTTCATAACTCAATCTTTCATTTGATTCCGACTCAATATCTTCAAGAAATACTTTTAACATTTTCGCAAGAATAACTTCAAAAATATCTTCGCCTTTCTCCAATAAAGATGCATCAATCCAATCAATGCCTATAAATTGAACAGGTTTCGGATTTCTAGAATTATCATAAATTGTATATTCTCTTGCTTCTCTTTCCGGATTCTTAGTGTTATTTAATAATGCATGCATAAACGACTGCATTGCAGATGATTTTCCCGTTCCTCGTCGCCCTACAAAAGTGATGATATTATTAGGCGTACTTTTATAAGCCACTTCCTGACTGCCCCGCAATTGTATTTGTACATCCTTATCAACTAATGCATATGCTCTTTTATATACCTTATTAAAAACCGAATTCGGAAAATCTGCTCTTGTTTCGTATACAATTCCTCTTTGAAATTTTGAGATTATACTCGCATCTTTTCTTTCAATTTCTTCTGTACTTTTTTCTTTTTCCATTTTGATATCCCTCGCTTAATAAATTATCAATCAAGAATCAGATTATATTTATGTTCGTCTATTTTTTTTTGAAAATATTTCCTGTACAATTCTATTTCTTCTTGATCCAGAAAATCAGAAACAAAAGAGCTATTATTAAATATTTTGTTCTTAATATCCAGTAATTCGCCTTCTGAAACAAATTGTTTTTCAGCAGATAATGTATTTTTTAATGCCTCGCTTTTATTTAATATAAGTGCACACTTATATTTGTATTCCATTTCCAAAGGTAAAATCCACTTTTCACCTTCTTTTTCCTTCATTTGTTTATATACTTTATCAAAATAGTTCCTTGCCTCATGATATTCAGACCTGCAATACTGAATCCATCCCAATTTAAAATTCATACGATAATTTTCAGGGTTCAAAAATCTAATAGCACTATACAATTTCTCTGCTCTATTTAAATCTTTTTCTTCAACTTCATAAAAATGCCCCATACAATAATATATAAAGGCGCTGTATTTCTTAGTTCTTTCTTTACGTAATGCTTCTTGAAGATAGTATTTTCCCTCTTCCCATGTTGAATTTCTACTAAATGCTATCTGTCCTGCCAACACATCTGCTATGGTAAATGAGGAATCAATTTCAAACATTTCATGAGCATTTTCCATAACTTTAATCTCGTCAAACAAAGTTTGTCTGTTGCACGATGCATCTATCCGATTCATTTTTCTGGTGCAATTTAAATATGCGAAACTCAGATTCAAAGAATACGGATTCTTATTATACTCATCATATATTTTTCTAAAACAATCAAGATAGAATTCTGACAAAATATTTTTCTCTTCTAGCTCCATTTGATTTAAATATAAATGACTCAAATAGTGTTTATGTGCATAATCAGTATCAACAAATATATCCGCTAAAGACCTAAATCCTTTAATTTCGTTCTCATCTTGCATGCAAAAGTGTAATTGTTCCCATAATATCAGAAATACTGTTTTCCCAAATCCTGCTCTTCCATTAATTGTATTCAGTTTTACCCTCTCCTCAAGAGCTAGTTTGAGATAGACAGTGGATGTATCTATTTCTTTATAACCATTTTCAGAAGCAGTTAGATCAATATATAAATTTGCCTCCTTTTGCTCCCCGTTCTTTATCTCGTTGATCATATCAGAATCTATGATTTTTTCACATACATATACTCCTGCAAACATAAAAAATTCTTTTAAATATACAGCAGGAACCCTCTGATCAATTCTCTGTATTATGCAAACTGAGCGTAACTTTTCCATTGATATGTCTCCTCGTATTATTTCTTGGTTCTCACCCTCTTTATCTTTTATTTACCGGTCTCTTCATTTTTCTCATTGGATTTTAATGTAATCTTGTCATCTTCCTGCTGCATTTTTTTCCATCTGCTATGTTCTTTATTCATAATTTCTTCCAATCTGTATGTAAGATTCGCTAAATCTTTTTCATCCGGAACAGGCGTTTTTGTCCAGAATAAAGTCAGCTCACTCTTTATCATTTCTATTGTGCTTCTATATAATGTCCATTTTTCCCCGCATTTAGTAAATGTTAATAACCCAGTTACCATTGACACAATGGCAGAAGCTATCGTAGTTACAATTCTTACCTCATTTTCCCAGGAAGCTCCCAAAATATTCACAGAAGATATAATCAATGGCAATATAATACTTATGATGCTT
>OKVC01000907.1_pt1 | contig 10938 bp, 10 predicted proteins | sample 1606641 | NCBI WGS metagenome assembly OKVC01 (sample SAMEA3882518, study PRJEB24775) | human gut metagenome | biome: human-associated habitat; feature: intestine environment; material: feces | place: Netherlands | collected 2009/2010
CGTTGCATAATTCTTGTTCGAATAAAATGTGTCAAGTGATATTGACAAAACCAAAATGACAGTGATTTAATTGCGGCGATAAACTCAACTTACGGTTTGGATATTGACTATGATGAGTTTGTCCGCACATACACTTTTGTGATGAACAGCACCATAAATGCGTTTATGTTTTCTGATACAAACACGAAAAACTGTGCTGATCTTGCGGCTTGGGCTGATAATGCTTACATCTCAGGCTGGGGATATATGAACGGTTTTATTGGTGAAAGGAATGAAACTGACAGAACACGCTATGCGGATAACGCAGGGCTTGTGCTAGGGTATTTAAACTACGATCCTATGGAAAAGGTGTTTAATTCTGCTTACAGCACATTGGTTTATACCGAACAAGGCGGTATAGATACTATGCCTGAAGTTGTCGGGATAGGGTTGTTTGACGGAAGTCAGCACGGAATTTATGTTGGGAACGGAGAAGTTGTTTACAGCTCTGAAAGCGTTGGCTATGTCACAAAAGAGCCTGTTTCAAATGGCAGCTGGACAAGCTGGTGCACCTATGAGGGGATAGAATATCCTCAGGAGGTGGAAGACGCTATTCAAAGTGTGAATGAGGACAGCTCATCAGAAAATTAATTTTATTGGAGTGTGATAGGTTGAAAAAATCAGTTACGGTAAATGTAAACGAGAAAAAGCTCTCGGCGATAGAAATGTATCTGGAGCAGAAGAACACAACTCTTGCGGCGGAGCTTGAAAAATATGCAGATCAGCTTTACGGCAAGGTCGTTCCGCAGAATGTGAGGGATTATATTGAGATGACTTCAGTCAAAAGGTCTGCGGCAAAACGCAGAAATGCTCAGACCCACAGAGATGAAAGTAAGTCTGAGTAATAATTCGCCACGGTTCGCAGTGTGTCGCCCCGTGTGGAGAGGTTCGGTTATCGGTGGGATAAGTTACCCTAAAGACGTTTGGGCGAACGTGTGGCATTTGTCGGCGAGTTTGGAGAGTACGGGAATGAGATATTCTGGGGTGAGAAGTGGAGGACGGAGAGGTGGGTCTGGTTTGCTGGTTAAAGTTTTGGCGTCAAAGCCGCCAAAACATTCACATCGGACGAGCAAAGCTCGCCGATTTTGCGAGGTTTTACAAGCCTTGATAAAATGGAGTCAAAAAAGGAGGTTTACGAAAGTCATGGAGTCAAAAGTACAAAAAATGAAAAAAAGCACCGATGTTGCAGAAGAAAACGATGGTGTCACAGCAGAAAAAATCAAGTTTCCGCTGTATGTTTTTCCCGAGACAATGAAAACGGTCGATATCTTATACAAGTCGGATAACTGCTCGTCTCGCACGGAGTTTATGGAAAAGGCAATTCGCTTTTACTGCGGTTACCTTTTGCAGAACAAGCCTGAGCTTGTGGATTATCTTGCTCCGCAGCTTGCAACGCTCACAGAGGGAATTGTAAAAGGCACGGAACAGAGGCTGTCCCGTGCCTTGTTTAAAGTTGCTGTTGAACTCGGTGCAGTATCACATATGGTTGCGGCGATCAATGATATTGATGATGAAACAATGGTGAAGCTTAGGGCTATGTGTACTGATGAGGTCAGGAGGATAAATGGAGTTATTAATTTTGAAAGGGCAGTGAGGTATCAGAGAAATTGATGATAAAATTAGCTCATTGTACCTTTTAAATTGATACAATGAGCTGTTTTTCAAGTAGTGATAACTTCAAATTATCGAAATATCTATATCTTGAAAGGCTTAATTTATTATGAAAAAATTTTTCAACAATAAAGCACGATGGATCTCATTGATAATAAGTCCCATATTATCTATTGTATCTTTTGTGTTAACTTACTATTTAGATCCTTTAAAATATTCATCTCAGTCTGCCATGGCCGCTATTCCTGCTTTTTTACTTTCAATCATTATATTGATAATCGGCCAAATTATATCCACTCATACTGAGGTGGAAAAAGTATCTAATGATTCTGAACAGATCTGCGAAACTGTAAAAAACTATTTGCATGTTACGAAAATTGGCACTCCTAAAAATGCTTGGAAATACATAATAAATAGATTACCAGTTTTAGAATATGTACAAAATACTTCTTTTAATTTTGAAGATGAAAATGATCAAACTCATGAACGTTTATATGATGATATGTTATATACGCAATCGCTTGCTGAAATCGCTAAATATATTAATCACGGTTTAACATGGAAAGATATAGGAGATACAACTGCAATAGATCGATTTAAAAAAGTCAACAATAAAGTAAGTGATAAATGTAAAAGACAATATCAATATAAAATAATCAGTCAAAAAGAGCCACAAATAGGATTTGTTATTCTAACTTATAAAGATGGAACAACAGAAGTTTTGTTTAATTGGGATTTTCGTGATATTCCGCAAGATCCTGTTGTTCTTTTATCAAGAGATCAAGAAATTTTAAATATGTTTGCGGCTCAATATAAAGGACTTTGGAGAGTGGGAGTTGTGAATTATGACAATAGCGCTATAAGATCTACCTCATAAAAGTATCTGTCAAGCATAGCCGGGTCTTCATTCATCCATTTATGTAAATATTCAGCCGACTTATTGGATATGTGCTGACATGTCCATTCAATCATCTCATTGTAATATGGAATGAAATCTTTTGGAAAAGGACTGGATCGTTCAAAAAGCTCAAATTCAAAATGTTTGCTTTTATAATTTGATTTTTTTAGAACATCAAATGTTCTATCAAGATCATAATGATGAAATTTGTTACTATTCTCTGTTGCTATTCTTAAATCGACCTCTATGTTTTGACGTTCAATAGTCGGCATTGGTCCAAATCGTATTGAAGCTCCATCATATTGCCGTACAGCCAATGTTCCTTTTGGATTTTTAAAAAACAATGCCTCTACAAAAGAAGTAAGATTTTTTATATACGGAAAAATATTGAATGCCAACGTCAAATCGCTAGACGGAATTTGCTCTGCATTTTCTTCTATATTCAAATGCATTAAAGTTACCTTTCTATCCCACGATTTACTTCTTTTTTTTGCAAGATATAATGATTCTTCGTCACTGTCGATACCGATAAATTCACATTCTTTAGGGAAATAATCATTTAACAGTTCCAGCCATAAGCCTGAAGCACATCCTAAATCCAAAACGCTATTGGGATGAAGTTCAGTTAATCTCTTAGCAAAAGTAGTTCTTTCAGGAATTTTCGCTTTATGATGGTTGTCAAGCCAAACACTATCTGCCAAAGGTCTTCCTGTCGAGTTTTCTTGTGAAATCATAAATAAAGCTCCTTTTTATATTATTCATGTGTTGATAATTTGAAGTTATCCTTCAATAATCATCTCACACATAACACCATATCACGTTCTTACATAAAAGTCAATCACATCCCAAGATTTTTGTAAATTCTCACAAATTGTAGAAATTTGTCGTTTGCGAACAACTCTGATATAATATAAGGTAGGTTTAAAAGCAATTTTATTCGCAAGCCTTTGTGCTTTTTGTGAATGTTGACCAAATTGCTTTGCCTCATAAAATTTTAAGGAGCTGTTTTGATGTTTGAATATAGACCTTTTGTAGACCAATTTCTTGATTATTGCCGTTACCATAAAAAGCTTAGCGAAAAAACTGTACGTGCGTACAAGATTGACCTTTCACAGTACGCATTGTTTTCCGATGCGCTTTCCAAACAAGCATTGTGGGATTACATAGAGTGCCTGAATAAAAAGTACAAGCCGAAAACTGTTAAGCGTAAGCTTGCTACTCTAAAAGCTTTTATCCACTTTCTTTTGCTGCAAGACTACATAGATTTTAACCCATTTGATAAGCTAGAAACTTCGATCAGAGAGCCTGTGCTGCTGCCCAAAACGATACCTCTCGACGTGATCGCTAAGATAATTTCCTTTTCTTATCAGCAGATAGGTTCAGCCCAAAGTGCCTACCAAATGAAATGTGCCGTCAGAAATGCCGCTGTAATTGAATTGCTTTTTGCTACAGGTGCAAGGATAGCTGAGATATGTACTCTTAAACCGGAAAATGTTGATCTTTTAGGACGATTCGTTAAGTTTTACGGCAAAGGTTCAAAAGAACGCCTTATACCCGTGGAAAATATGGCTGTTCTCAGCATACTTAAAAGGTACAGACTTCTTTTTGAAGATAATATCTCCGTGTCAGGGTACTTCTTCGTCAATAAGCTCGGCAGAAGAATGACAGAGCAATCGGTACGAAATATGCTGAGTTCCTATTGCAGACAATGCGGTGTTGAAATGCACATAACGCCGCATATGTTCCGTCACTCGTTTGCAACTCTGCTTTTGGAAGAGGACGTGGACATTCGTTACATACAAAGAATGTTGGGTCACAGTTCAATAACCACGACTCAGATCTACACGCACGTCACATCGTCAAAGCAAAAAGAGATCTTAAAGACCAAGCACCCAAGAAACAAAATGGATTTTCAGTGATATGTTACAACTAATAGTATTATATCATATAAGAATACATCGTGCTGTGAAATGTCAAAATTATTTGGTGAAATGTAGTGAAATGTAACTTTGCGGTGCTTATTATCATAAGGGAGGTGTAAAATGTCGCAGCTTATCGTTACGAGCCGTTATCTGAAAAACGGAAATCAGAAGAATAAAACTAAACGAAGGAACTATACAAAGTACATTGCTACCCGTGAAACAGTCGAGATACGAAGTCAAAAATTTGTTGACAGAAATACCAATGCAACTAAAAATCAAGAGCAACTTATTAACGACCTGATAAACGACTTTCCTGAATCCAAAAGATACCTTGAGTATGAGGACTATGAAAGAGAGCCGACCATTGAGAATGCCGGTGAATTGATAAGCACGATAGTAGAACGCAATGCAGACGTGGTTGGAAACCGACAGAATTTTGTCGGGTATATGGCTATGCGTCCGGGCGTTGAAAAGAGAGGTTCGCACGGCTTGTTTAACGAAAAGGACGAGCCTATAATTCTTAACCGGGCGGCAAATGAGATAGCTGAACATAAAGGCAATGTTTGGTCACACGTTGTTTCACTTCGCCGTGAAGATGCTGTAAGGCTTGGCTTTGATAATTCAGACGCCTGGCGTGAGCTTGTCAAAAGGCATATTTCAGATATTGCCAAAGCACAGAATATCCCACTTTGTAATTTGAAGTGGTACGCCGCTTACCACGATACTACTCATCATCCGCATATCCATTTGCTTGTTTATTCAACAAATCCAAAGCAAGGTTTTCTGACAAAGGCGGGTATAGATGAGATACGTTCAGCATTTGCAAACGATATTTTTCACGATGATCTGCAAAGCATTTATCAGGAACAGACAGTAAGCCGTGATGAATTGAAAGCGGTTTCCAAAAACGAATTTGAAAGCATTGTAAATATGATCGCAAGTAATGATCGGACAGATCCACAGCTTGAAGAACTTATCAGAAAACTATATATCCAATTACAGAATGTGAAAGGCAAAAAAGTTTACGGCTATCTTCCAATGGAGATAAAGGCGACCGTCAATAAAATATTTTCAGAGCTTGAAAAAGATGAGAATATACGGCAGCTCTATGAGAAATGGTGCAGTCTTGAACGATTGAAATACAAGACGTATACTCAGAAAGAAGCGGAACTTCCTGAATTAGTCGATAACAAAGGTTTTCAGCCTGTGCGGAATATGATAATTCGTACAGTACTTAATATGAAACCCTTTGACGTAAATACTGAAATTGAAGGATCTGAACCAAATGATGAATACTTTGATAATACACCTCAGGATATGTCACCTCTGTTTGATGAATCAGAACCGTTGGCAGAGACAGAAACAGACGAATCGGCTGCGGCAATAAAATACTATATCAAATGGAACGATCAATACAAAAAAGCCTGCAAGCTTATCTATGGCAAAGACGCTAAGCTCAATGATTTTAAGGAAGCAGAACAGCTTTTGTTATCTGAATCACAGCGTGGAAATGTTTTGGCTGTTTACGATCTTGGAAAGCTTTATTCTACCGATAAACTTGGCGAAAAAAACGAAGAAATGTCTATTGCAAAATACACACGGGCTTTGCAGGGATTTTTGCAAATAGAACCAAACTCAAAGAAATTAAAGCCATATGTTCAGTATCGTATAGGTAAAATGTTTTGCTATGGTCTTGGTACGGAGCAGGACTATGAAAAAGCCTTTGAGTGGTTTGAAAGATCGGCAAAACAGAAAAACAAGTTTGCTCAATTTAGCCTTGCAAATCTGTATTACTATGGCAGCGGTGTGGAGAAAGATCTGTCGCAGGCTTTTCTTTGGTATCAAAGAGCATCCTCTCAGGGTCAGCCTTATGCGGCTTATTCTATCGCTCAAATGTACAGATATGGAGAGTATGTCACCAAAGATAATGATACAGCACAGAGATATTACAAACAAGCTTTGTCGGGATTTTTGAAAATCGAAAGTGATGATATGGCGAACGACAATCTATTTTACAAATTGGGACAGATGTTCAAGCTTGGACTTGGAACAGACTCAGACGTTACAAAAGCCATCGAATACTTCAGACGTTCAGCTGAAATGAATAACAAGAACGGCTTGTTTGAGTATGGCAAAGCACTTTTGATAGGTGAACACATTCCGCAAGATACAGATAGTGCATTAAAAATCCTTGAGAAAGCTGTCAAACTTAAAAACAGCAATGCAAAAAGATTCCTCGCCCTTGAATATATTTCAGGAGAGCATTTGGAACAGGACTTTGAAAAAGGAATAGCCTTGCTTACCGAGTGTGCTGACAGCGGAGATGTTATTGCTTGTTACAGACTAGGCAAAATTTATTTGCAGGGCGAGATAATGCCTCAAAATCTGGACAAAGCAGAAAAGTATTTGCTCTTGGCGGAAGATAATGAGTACACGCAGTATGCACTTGCAAAGCTGTATTTGCAGGAAGAAAAATATGATATACAAAAAGCTGTCAATTACTTTGAAAAATCTGCTGACAAAAATCATTGGGCAAGTTATCAGCTTGGCAGGATCTATCTTTTCGGTGCTAAGGACATTGAAAGAGATAAGGAACAAGCTATCGAATGGTTTACAAAGTCCGCAAACGATGGCAACGAGTATGCACAGGCTATTCTGGACGAAATATCGAAGTTTGAGAATGACCTGCTTGTGAATACGATTTTTAGTTTGTTTGTTAGCCTTAGTAGGTGTATTCAGGATAGTTATGACAACGATCGTAAAGACTTACAAAGCATAGTTGACAGAAAACTGATGAGGGTTATTCGGAGAAAGAAAATGGAGTTGGGGGAGAAAGAAGAAAATCATATTGATATACAATAAAGAAAAACAGCTGATCTGTGCTTGTGACTGCATAGATCAGCTGTTTTTCTTTCGCAAAATCTGCACCTTTGCGAAAGACTATTTAAGGCGATTTTGATCGCTATTTTGACTAATGTGATAGAATTTAAGCACATTATATCACATCAAATGGTTTTTGTAAAGTCAAAATAAAAAAAATTATCAAAAAACACGGATGATAAAGTTTTCAGCCGTCAGAATTTCAGTACGAGGAGGGCGATAAAATGAAGAATATAATGAACATTTACAAGAGAAAAGACGGACGTTTCGAGGGGCGTATTCCGTTTGGAAGAGATGATAACGGAAACTTGAAGTATAGGTATCTGTACTCAAGAAATCTTACAGAGCTTAAAGAAAAGATGCTTTATGCGTATACGACTTCTGAAAAGTATTCACCTGTCGTTGGCGGTAAAACCTTGCATGAATTATCGCTTGAATGGCTCGGCAGCACTAAACTGCGTGTTAAGGAGTCTAGCTATTGCTGTTATGAAAAGATAGTGACTAAGCATATAATTCCGTATTTTGAGAAGATAAAATATTGTGAGTTAAATACTCCGAAAATCAACGCTTTTATCGACTATCTTCTGAAATATGGAAAATCTGACAGAAATAGTGGACTGTCAGCCAAGACTGTTCACGATATCATAGTAGCAATGCGTTCGATTGCTAAGTATTCAGAGCAGGAGTATGGCTTGCGTAATCCAATGTGCAGTATTTCTATGCCAAAGATCCAAAGGAATGAAATTTCGGTACTGAACGAAAGCGAGCGTAAAAACTTGCAAAACCATTTAGTTAATAATCTGAACAACACAAACATTGGTATACTGCTTACTATGTACAGCGGTATGCGTATTGGCGAGATTTGTGCTTTAAAATGGAGCGATATTGATTTGCAGAGTGGCATTATCCGTATTTCAAAAACTGTTCAACGTATTAATGATAAAATTGGAAATTCAAAAACAAAGATCATTGTTGGTTCACCAAAAAGCAGGACATCAGAGCGGGAAATTCCAATACCAAACTTTCTTGTAAACATTCTTAACGAAAGGCGACAAAATGAAAACAATTATATTCTTTCCGGAACTCACAAGCTGATCGAACCGAGAACAATGCAGAACAGATTTAAATCCGTCCTGAAAAAGTGTGGAATACGAAACGTTAATTTTCATTTACTGCGTCACACATACGCTACTGTTTGTATTGAGAATGGCTTTGATGCTAAAACTGTCAGCGAGTTGCTAGGTCATTCTAATGTTAATATTACACTTAACCACTATGTTCACTCATCGCTTGATACAAAAAAGAAATATGTTGAAAAGCTTAATTTTGTAGCTTAAAAGTTTTTAGCCGTCAGAAACATCTGATTGGTAGTAAATAATGCATGATTTTACGTTGATTTTTTGCCTTTTTGCCTGTAGGTGCAGATTTTGCGAAAAAATTATATTTTGTTTTGTAAACTATTATACCAGAAAATTGATAAAATATGTATTGATTTTCTGAAAAATGTTTGGTATAATGGCGTATAAAGGCGGTGATCGTATGATCAGAGTTGCAATTTGTGATGATGATAAACATATGCAGGAAAGTTTATCAAAGTATTTGTTAGATTATTCAATGCAATGTGACAGAGAAATTGATCATGCAGGATTTGATACTTGTGAGGAATTAATGGACGAGTATCTCAAGGGGAACTCGTTTGATGTTATATTGCTCGATATTGAATTTAAAAATAATGATGAAAAACAAATGAATGGTATTGAACTTGGGAAAAGATTGCGTGGACTGTATGCCAATGACAACACTGCTATCGTTTATGTGACATCTTATGGCGAGTATGCTATTGACTCCATTAAAATAAGGCCCTATGATTATATAAAAAAGCCAATTACCTATGAAAGAATAGTTGAATTTTTTGAAACTTATTATTTGGATCAGGCTAAGAGAAAAAAGGTGTTTGAATATACTGCACATAAAGTCAAAAACAGTATCATAGTATCTAATATTTGTTATTTTGAGAGTCAGGGCAGAACAATAGTGATCCATACTATTACGAATCAATATACCTTTTACGGAAAATTATCTAACCTGCTTGACAATGAAAGTTTAAGTGATTTTATCAGTATTCATAAATCTTATTTAGTAAATAAAAATTATATTGAAAGATTCACGTCACATTCAGTCGTCCTTATTGGCATAGACCGAGTGGAATTGCCGATAAGCCCTAATAAGAAAATGGAGGTCAGTGAACAGCTGTTGAAAGAATGATATGACTACTTTATTTTATTTGTTTTCAAATGTGTTTCACATATATGCCACTTATCAGTTTTCCAATGTGTTTTTACAAAAGAAAAAAGAATCGGCAAAATCAGATGTTGTTCTGTTTACACTTTATTACATTATAAATAGCTGTGCGTATTTACTGTTTGGTAATTGGATTATAAATCTTTTATCAAATTTTGTGCCGTATTGTTTGATAGCAATTTACCACAAAAATAAATTTATTTATTCGATTGGATCGTCATTCATACTTTGTGCAGTACTTATCGTTCTGGATACACTGGTTGTAGCCATACAATCTGTATTAAATATTCATTCAATCTTTTTTGAACAAGGGTTTGTTTCTAACATAGTTATGGTAGCCTTTGTAAATATTGTATCGCATAGTTTTTTCAAAAAAAATCAACTTAACGTTAGTTTACCTGTTATGTACTATATAACTGTTATAATAATACCATTTGTTAGCATTATTATTGGTTACTTAACAGCGGTCAAATTAAATATTGTATCACTTATCTGTTCTGTGATAATTTTGCTTATTAATGTTGACATGTTTTATTTGTATGATAATCTAATTAATTTGTTTTCTGAAAAATACGAAAATAATATAATTGAGCAGCAAAACAAGGCTTATCTTAATCAGTTGCATTTAATGCAGGAATCTCAGATGAAGATAAGATTTTTAAAGCATGATATGAAAAATCATATTATCAACATGCAAAGTTTGCTTAGTGCTGAGAAATATGATCAGCTTAAAGATTACCTTGCTGAAACCAATGATTATATTTATAGTAATAATGTTATTATCGATTCAGGAAATGAAACGATCGACAGTGTTCTGAATTACAAATTGGCACCGTTAGAGAACAATAGCGTTGAAAAAAGTTATCATGTTGTTCTTCCTGAGCAAATTCTTATCAGTTCATTTGATTTAAATATTGTTATTTGTAATCTTATCGATAATGCACTTGAAGCGTTAAGTCTCCTAGGAGAGAACGATGAAAAGAAGATAACTATCGATATTGTTTATAAGCAGGGTTACATTAAAATATTAGTAGGAAATTCATTTGACGGAATCATACACAAGGATAAAAGGACAAGAAAAAATGATGAGATAAATCATGGAATAGGGTTAAAGAGTGTTCAAAATATTGCAGAAAAATATGGTGGAATTTTAAAAACTGATGTAGCTGATAACTGGTTTGAAACATCAGTGATAATGTATGAAAAATAGAGGTAACAATAAGTTGCCTCTATTCAGTCTGTATCAAAACCCCATATCCGAGCTGGATATGGGGTTTTGTTATGCTG
>OKVC01000934.1_pt1 | contig 10620 bp, 8 predicted proteins | sample 1606641 | NCBI WGS metagenome assembly OKVC01 (sample SAMEA3882518, study PRJEB24775) | human gut metagenome | biome: human-associated habitat; feature: intestine environment; material: feces | place: Netherlands | collected 2009/2010
AAAACTCTTAGAGGGATTAGAGGACGTAGATTATATTGAGCGTGTCAAAGTTTCACAGAAGAACTGGATCGGAAAAAGCCAGGGTGCAGAGGTAGAATTCCAGGTTGCCGGCAAGGAGGAAAAACTGACCGTGTATACAACCAGACCGGATACTCTGTTTGGTGTAACATTCATGGTAATCGCACCGGAACATCCGATCATTGACAAATATGCAGATAAAATCACAAACATGGATGAGATCACTGCATATCGTAATGAGTGTGCAAAGAAAACAGAGTTTGAGAGAACTCAGCTTGTAAAAGATAAAACAGGTGTGAGAATCCAGGGACTTGAGGGAATCAACCCGGTTAACGGTAAGAAAATCCCGATCTACATTGCTGACTATGTAATGATGGGATATGGTACAGGTGCTATCATGGCAGTACCTGCTCACGACCAGCGTGACTATGATTTCGCGAAGAAATTCGGCATCGACATTATCGAAGTTATCAAAGGCGGAGATATTTCCAAAGAAGCCTATACAGGCGACGGCGAAATGGTAAACTCCGATTTCCTGAACGGATATGCAAAGAAGAAAGATTCTATTGAGCGTATGTTGGAAGAACTGGAGAAAAAAGGAATCGGTAAAGCCGGTGTTCAGTATAAGATGAAAGACTGGGCATTCAACCGCCAGAGATACTGGGGTGAGCCAATCCCGCTTATCCACTGCCCGAACTGCGGTGTTGTGGCAGTTCCGGAGAACGAACTTCCGCTGCGCCTGCCGGATGTAAAGGACTTCGAGCCGGGTGAAGACGGACAGTCCCCGCTTGCAAAGATTGATTCTTTCGTAAACTGCACATGCCCGAAATGCGGTGCTGCAGCGAAGCGTGAGACAGATACTATGCCTCAGTGGGCAGGATCTTCCTGGTATTTCTTAAGATATACAGATCCGCACAATGCAAATGCACTGGCAGATATGGACAAACTGAAATACTGGATGCCTGTTGACTGGTACAATGGTGGTATGGAGCATGTTACCAGACATATGATCTACTCCAGATTCTGGCATCATTTCCTGTATGATCTTGGCGTAGTAAATACACCGGAACCATATGCAAAACGTTCCATCCAGGGATTGATCCTCGGACCGGACGGAGATAAAATGAGTAAATCCAAGGGCAACGTAGTTGATCCGCTGGATATTGTAGAAGAATACGGTGCAGATACTCTTCGTACCTATGTACTGTTTATGGGTGACTATGGCGCAGCTACACCGTGGAGCGAGAACTCTGTAAAGGGCTGTAAGAAGTTCCTGGATCGTGTTGCAGGGCTGACAGATATCCTTTCTGAAGAATCCGTATCTGATGAACTGGAGATGAAACTCCACCGTACCATCAAAAAAGTTTCTTCTGATATCGAGAACCTGAAATTCAATACAGCGATCGCCAGCCTGATGACACTCATTAATGAGATCACAGCAGAAGGACACTTAAGCAAAGATGACCTTACCATCTTTATCAAACTGCTTAGCCCGTTCGCACCGCATATCTGCGAAGAAATCTGGGAATTCATCGGAGGAGAAGGCTTACTGGCAGTTTCCGAATGGCCGAAATACGATGAAGGCAAAACAATTGCCAAGACCGTTGAGATCGGTGTACAGGTAAACGGTAAAGTAAGAGGAACAATCGTAATCCCTAACGGATGTGAAAAAGAAAAAGCATTCGAGATTGCCAAAGCAGACGAGAGAATTGCTTCCTTCCTGGAAGGTAAGAACCTTATCAAAGAGATTTATGTACCGAACAAGATCGTAAACTTTGTTGCGAAATAATAGAAATAGTAAAAAGAGGACTGACAGAAATTTTTCTGAACAGTCCTCTTTTGAGTTTGACAGCTATATTAAGAGACCTTTAGACCTTTTCAGGCAACCGCCTGCTGATATGCCGGAATGTCAGTGTAAACACGATTCCCTTCACGATAGAAGAGATTGTAAGCGCCCACCATACACCATTTAATCCCATTCCCGCATGTGTCAGGATCAATGCCAGTGGGATTCGTGAGCCTGTCAGGATCACACTGATCGTACTGGATAATCTGGTGCGTCCAAGTCCTGATAATGCGCCCACTGTCATCAGCTCAATGGACATAAAGACTTCACTGAATCCGATAATGACCAGATAATTGACAGCAGTATCCAGCGCTTCTTTTTCGTGGAAAAATAACCTGGCAATTGGTTCCGGAAGAAAGACAAAAGCTGCAGTGACAAACAGGCCCCAAATTGTGAGAACGCGAAATGACAGACTGTAACCTTTACGGATACGGTCTTTTTTTCGTGCACCGTAGTTTTGGGCAATAAAAGCATTCAATGCTGAAGCAAAACCATCTGCAGTATTCCAGGATACGGATTCAATCTGTCCGCCAACACGCTGCGTTGCAATAGCGGCAGCACCATAACCGGAAACCATACGGGTCAGAATCATGGAGATGAAACAGTAAATGCTTCCCTGTATAGCTGTGGGAAACCCGATCCTGAAGATGTGCTTATAATATTCTTTTGGAAAAACAGACAGCAGATTCAGATGCTGTAAAACATTGGGCTCCAGTCTGGAATGCCGGATACGCATAACCATCACCACAAAAACCAGAATCTGTGAACTTACTGTCGCAATAGCGGCTCCGGCAACCTCCAGCCTCGGGAAAGGTCCGATGCCAAGGATCAGCAGCGGATCCAGGATCATATTTCCTGCAAGCCCGATAAAGTTTGCAAGCAGGGGAGTGCGGGAATCTCCCTGCGCAGTAGAGAGTCCTGTCAGCGTCAGATTCAGATAAGAAAAAAGAATCAGTCCACAGGTGATCAATGTATAAGATCTGGCAGCAGTATAAGTTTCTGCGTCGGTCAGATTAAAAAATCCCAGCAGAGGCTGTATGAAAATAACACAGACAGCAGCAAACAAAATGCCGGACAGTGCAGTGAGCTGCAGAGAACCGGCAGCATAGGAACGTGCCTGGTCATAATCTTTGCGCCCGCATGCCTGAGCTGTATTTACCTGTCCGCCCATTCTTGACAGGGATGCAAGCCCCTGGGAGAGCCAGACATACATTCCGCCTACTCCCACGCCTGCAACTGCCTTTGCACCAAGCAGTCCGATCCATGCCATATCCATAATACTGTATGCTGTTCCCAGCATGGAAGAAATCATGATAGGCAGAGCCAGCTCTGCCAGAGTTTTCAGGATCGGACCGGAAGTCAGATCCACAGTTTTTGATTTACTCATTTGTAATAACCCTTCATGTACCAATTATTATAATACTTTTGTAGTCCATTTACTGCAGTCCCATACCTGAGAAACCACATCGCGGTAAAACTCCGGTTCATGGCAGATCAGAAGAATGCTTCCTTTATATTCGATCAATGCCTGCTTCAAAGCTTCTTTTGCATCCACATCCAGATGATTGGTAGGCTCGTCCAGAAGCAGAATGTTCGTTTCTTTATTCACCAGCTTACACAGACGCACCTTCGCCTGCTCCCCGCCACTCAGTACACGTACCTGACTTTCAATATGCTTGGTAGTCAGACCGCATTTGGCGAGAGCAGACCGCACCTCATACTGAGTATAAGACGGGAACTCCGCCCAGATCTCATCAATACAGGTAGTCTTGTTATCACCCTTTACTTCCTGCTCAAAATATCCAATCTGAAGATTCTCCCCAAGTTCGCAGGAACCCTTCAGAGACGGGATCAACCCCAGAATACTCTTCAGTAAAGTTGTCTTACCGATACCGTTTGCACCAACCAGCGCAATCTTATTTCCTCTTTCCATAGAGAGAGTAACAGGTCTGGAAAGAGGTTCATTATAACCAATAACCAGATCCTTCGTTTCGAAAATATATTTCCCCGGAGTGCGTCCGTATTTAAAATGAAACTCAGGCTTCGGCTTCTCGGCAGCAAGCTCGATCACATCCATCTTATCCAGCTTCTTCTGTCTGGACATTGCCATATTTCTTGTAGAAACCCTGGCCTTATTTCTTGCGACGAAATCCTTCAATTCACTGATTTCCTGCTGCTGGCGTCTGTAAGCAGCCTCAAGCTGAGCCTTCTTCACCTCATACACTTCCTGGAAATGGTCATAATCCCCGACATAACGGTTCAGTTCCTGATTCTCCATATGATAAACCAGATTGATAACAGAATTCAGAAACGGAATATCGTGGGAGATAAGGATAAATGCATTCTCATAATCCTGCAGATAACGCTTCAGCCATTCGATATGTTCCTCATCCAGATAGTTGGTAGGCTCGTCCAGAAGCAGGATATCCGGCTTCTCCAGAAGTAGCTTGCCAAGCAGAACCTTGGTTCTCTGACCACCACTCAGGTCTGTAACATCACGTTCCAGTCCGATATCCAGAAGTCCCAGGGCTCTGGCAACTTCCTCCACCTTCGCATCGATCACATAGAAATCATGCATGGTAAGGGTATCCTGAATAGTTCCCAGCTCCTCCATCAGAGTATCCATCTCCTCAGGAGAAGCAGTGCCAAGAGAGTCACAGATCCCATTCATTCTTTCCTCCATCTCAAAGAGATAAGAGAACGCAGACTTCAGCACGTCACGGATGGACATACCCTGAGAAAGGACAGAATGCTGGTCCAGATAGCCGACACGTACATTCTTTGCCCATTCAATCTTACCCTCATCCGGCATCAGCTTTCCGGTTACAATATTAAAGAAAGTAGATTTACCTTCCCCGTTGGCACCAACTAGTCCAATATGCTCGCCCTTTAACAGGCGGAAAGACACATCATTAAAAATCGCCCTGTCTCCGAAACCATGTGTCAGATGTTCAACATTCAAAATACTCATAAAAAGAAATTCTCCTTAATTATTGTTATATAATGTCAGGGTCAAAAGGTATTTCACCCCTGACCTGACATCCACGAATTACTTACTCCGCTGCAAAGCAGCTCCCGCAATTCTTTTAATATTTGTAACTATACAACAGTATGATCAGACTTCCCTGACTCCTTTTAATGACGGCTCAGCCATCAGCGAATAATTTGTATAATAAACCACAAATCCGGGCTTCGCCCCTGCAGGCTTTTTCACCTGCTTCTTCTGGATATAATCAATCTCCACCTTAGGAGCAGTACGTCCTTTGGAATAATAAGCGGCAAGCTGTCCCGCAATCTCAAAGATATGATCCGGCAGTTCTCCGTCCTTAGACTTCACGACCACATGCGAACCGGCCATCTTCTTGGCATGAAACCACCAGTCATTCCCTGTGGCAAACTTAAAGGTAAGCTCATCATTCTGGAAATTATTTTTTCCCACATAAATATCATACCCATCCTCAGTCACATAATGGAACGGCTTAGACTTACTCTGCGCCTTCTGCCCCTTCCTGCGGTCATAATGCTTCTTAATATACCCATACTCCATCAGCTCTTCCTTGATCTGTGCCAGATCACTCTCAGCCAGAGCAATATCCAGAGCATTGGAAACAGACTCCAGATGCTCAATCTCACTTCTCGTATCTGCAATCTGCTCAGTCAGAGCCTCCTCCGTACGCTTCAGCTTTCCATACTTGTCAAAATACTTCTTGGAATTCTCCGCCGGAGTCATAGTAGGATCAAGAGGAATGGTAATCTCCTCATTGGTATAATAATTCAGAGCCTTAAACGACTTACATCCATCCTCCAGCCCATACCCGTAAGTATTGATCAGCTCCCCGTAAACCTTATACTTCTCCTTCTTCGCAGTATCCTTCATCTGCTTCTCCTGCAGACTCAGCTTCTTACGGTTACGCTCCAGCGCAGTCTGCACGATCCTCCTCAGATCCGAAGACTTCTGATGGATACGCGTCAGAGTATTCTTCGTCGCATAATAAGTCTCCAGCATCTGTGAAACACTGTCAAACTCCACAGAATGATACTCCGGTCCATACTGCTGGAACGCAAACACACCATACTCCACAGGTTCTTCCCCCCGGTAAACAATATTCGGAGAAAAATCCCCCTCCACAACCTGATCCATCAGCCTGCGGAACGTATGATACAAATGCACCCTCGCCGCCTCATCCAGAGACTGCGCTGCATCACTTCCGTCGATCGAAGCCCTGAAACAGATCTCCTCCGCAACAACCGGACTGATTCCAGTAAGAGAAGAGTAAACAGCCCTGGAAACATTACATGGCTTCCTGCACACAACATCACAGAACTCCTCCTCACTCACAGTCAGCGGATCCAGCTTATCCTGCGTCTTCGGAATAAAATACTCCCTTCCCGGAAGCACCTCACGCACAGAACTCATATGAGAAGAAACATGCTTGATACTATCCAGGATCATCCCCTTATCATCACAGAAAATAATATTACTGTGCTTGCCCATCAGCTCCATGATAAGAACCTTCTTACAGGGATCCCCCAACTCATTCAGATGCTCCAGCTCAAACATCACCACACGCTCCATCCCCGGCTGCCTGATATCCGAAACCCTCGCACTTCCAATATGCTTACGCAGCAGCATACAGAAATTAGGCGCGGTCATAGGGCTGGGCTTATTCTTGGAAGTAAAATAAATCAGCGGAAGAGAAGCACTGGCCGAAAGCAGCAGCCTGCACTGCCCATTCGCCCCCTTCCCCGTAATCAAAAGCTCATCCGCCTCCGGCTGAGCGATCTTATTAAACCGTCCTCCATCCAAATTCAAATGCAGCTCCCTCACCATAGCCGCAATCGTAATCCCATCAAAAGCCATATAAAAACACTCCTTTTTAAATAATACTCACAATAATCAAAATCTCAGTCCCCAATATGACTGATAACAATTTTATAATTGACAGGTAATACATAAAATCTAAACATCACCTACGTCAGAAAGGCGAAGCCCTTTCTGACAAACAAACTCTAATATAACAGGCCTTTCTGAAAGCCTTCCAATTAAATATACCATATACCTCCCACAGCCAGTCACCAGCAGGAGAAAATAAATAGTTCCGGGCGCATTTGCAGGGGTTGTAGTAACTCTTAGGCTTCGGGAATCTGCGTTATGAAAAAAACAGCAACCTGTCTGAGCGAAGCGAGTTTTGCTGTTTTTTTCATGCCTTTAGCAGATTTCCGAAGCCTTAGAGTTGACTAAACCCCGAAACCGCGCCCGGAACTATTTATTTTCTCCTGCGTCCCACCTGCGGCGTCCCTTCTGCTAGTATACCACACATTTCCTACCGCCATCAACGAAAAAATGTTTGACTCCCATTCTATAATGAACTATAATAAATCTGTATGTAAACCAGAACAGGCACACATACCCCGACACTAATAGACAGACAAAGAGAGAAAAACTATGATAAAAAGCATGACAGGTTTCGGCCGGGCAGAAGTCGTGACCAAAGAAAGAAAAATAACAATCGAACTAAAATCTGTCAACCACAGATACCTGGACCTCAGCATCAAAATGCCCAGAAAACTCAACTTCCTGGAAGGCGCAGTCAGAAACCTGATGAAAACCTACATCCAGAGAGGCAAAGTTGATGTATACATCACATACGAAGACTACACCCTGGACAACGGAGCTCTCAAATACAACAGAGAACTCGCATCCGAATACATCACCTGTCTTAAACAGATGCAGCAGGACTTTGACCTTGACTACGATATCAAAGTCAGCACTCTGTCACGCTATCCGGAGGTACTTGTCATGGAAGAACAGTCTGTTGATGAGGAAGCACTCTGGGAATCTCTGGAACCGCCCCTTCGCGAGGCATGTGAGAAATTTGTCCAGACAAGGATACTGGAAGGCAGAAATCTTGAGAAAGACCTTATCGGAAAACTGGACAGCCTTGAAGAAAAAGTATTACGTGTAGAAGCCCGCTCTCCGGAAGTAGTCAATGCCTACAGGACCAAACTGGAAGCAAAAGTTTCCGAGCTGCTGGAAGACACACAGATCGACGACAACCGCATCGCAGCAGAAGTCATCCTGTTTTCAGACAAAATCTGCAATGATGAGGAAACCGTCCGCCTTCACAGCCACATCAGGAACATGAAAAAGATGCTCACAACAGAGAAAGAAGGCATCGGACGCAAACTGGACTTCATGGCACAGGAAATGAACAGAGAAGCAAACACGATTTTATCAAAATCAAGTGATCTGGAGATCTCCAACATTGCCATTGATCTGAAAACAGAGATCGAGAAAGTCAGAGAACAGATCCAGAACGTAGAATAGAGGAAGAAAACGTGGCAAGACTTATTAATATCGGTTTTGGAAATGTAGTCAATTCACAGAAAATCGTGGCAGTGGTAAGCCCGGATGCGGCACCTGTAAAAAGAATGGTGCAGAGCATAAAGGGAACCCGGTCACTGATTGATGCAACTCAGGGGCGAAAGACAAAAGCAGTGATCGTCACAAGCGACGATTATCTGGTGCTCAGCGCACTTCAGCCTGAGACCATTGCCCGGAGATTTGCAGAAATATATGAAAACGAGGATAAGGGAGAGACCCATGAATAAAGGAATTTTAGTAGTGGTTTCCGGATTTTCCGGTGCAGGAAAAGGCACAGTAATGAAACGCCTCATGGAGAAATATGATGGTTATGCATTATCTGTCTCCGCAACAACCAGAAAACCCCGTCCCGGTGAAGAGGACGGCAGAGAATATTTCTTCCGTACAAGGGATGAATTTGAGAAGCTGATCGAAGAGGATGCATTGCTTGAATATGCCCAGTATGTGGAAAATTATTACGGTACTCCACGCTCTTATGTCGAAGAGCAGCTTCAGGCAGGCAGAAATGTAATCCTTGAGATCGAAATCCAGGGCGCAATGAAGATCAAAGAGAAAATACCGGAAGCACTTCTGGTGTTTGTAACTCCGCCGACTGTGGAGGAACTGGAACGCCGTCTCACAGGCAGAGGAACAGAAACCGCACAGGTGATCGCAGACAGACTTGCAAGAGCCGGTGAAGAGGCAGAAGGTATGGGACAATATGACTATATTCTTGTCAACGATACTGTAGAGGAATGCGTAGACCATCTTCATCAGATTATTGTGAGTGAACATTCCAGAGTATCCAGAAATGCAGAATTTATCGCAGATATCCAGAAACAGACAAAAGCATTTCAGAAATGATAAACATGCGGCCCAGACCGCTTAAAAGAAAGGAGAAAATACATGATACATCCGTCTTATACAGAATTAATCGAAGCAATCAATACAAACAGTGAGGACGACGATACAACAATGTCCCTTAACAGCCGTTATTCCCTTGTACTTGCTGCAAGTAAACGTGCACGCCAGATCATTGCAGGTTCCAAACCAATGGTAGAGGGTGCGGAAGGCAAGAAACCTCTCTCAGTTGCGATCGACGAGCTCTACAAAGGAAAAGTAAAGATCCTTGCTCCGGAAGAAGAGGATGAAGAAGGAACAGAACAGACAGCTGAGGCACAGACAGAAGAATCAGCACAGGCTTCTGAAATCACAGAGACTGCTGAAACAGCAGAAGAAACAACTGAAGAGTAAGAACTGATGGTAACACAATAGATAAACAAAAGGATGTGTCTGAGAATTACAGAGGTATATTTTCAGGCACATTCTTATAGGAGAATTTATGAAATTATTATTCGTATCATTAGGCTGTGACAAGAACCTTGTAGATTCCGAAGAAATGCTTGGGCTTCTTACAGGTAACGGGTTCGAGATCGTAGATGATGAAACTGAAGCAGAGGCCATTGTGGTGAACACCTGCTGCTTTATCAATGACGCAAAGGAAGAGAGCGTCAACACCATCCTTGAGATGGCAGAATACAAGAAAACCGGGAGCTGTAAAGTCCTGGTTGTCACAGGATGTATGGCACAGCGTTATAAGAATGAGATCATTGAGGAAGTACCGGAAGTAGATGCAGTACTTGGCACAACTTCCTACGGAGACATCCTTAAGGCAATCCGTGAAGCAATGGAAGGAAAACATTTCCAGGAATTTAAAGATATTGATTATCTTCCGGAAAAGCTTGGCAAACGTGTTCTCACAACAGGCGGACATTTCGGATACCTCAAGATAGCAGAAGGCTGTGATAAACACTGCACCTACTGTATCATCCCGAAACTTCGCGGTAAATTCCGAAGCGTTCCGATGGAACGTCTGGTAACACAGGCAAAGGAGATGGCAGAGGAAGGCGTAAAAGAGCTGATCCTTGTCGCACAGGAGACAACCGTATATGGAACTGATATATATGGAAAGAAATCTCTTCATATCCTCCTGAAAGAGTTATGCAAGATCAAAGGAATTCGCTGGATCCGCGTGCTTTACTGCTATCCGGAGGAAATTTACGATGAACTGATCCAGACCATGAAAGAGGAGAAGAAGATCTGCCATTATCTGGATCTTCCGATCCAGCATGCAAGTGACCGTGTGCTGAAACGTATGGGCCGCCGTACCACCAAGCAGGAGTTGGTGGATATTATTGGCAGGCTGCGCCGGGAGATCCCGGATATTTTCCTTCGTACAACCCTGATCAGTGGTTTTCCTGGAGAGACACAGGAAGACCACGAAGAACTGATGGAGTTTGTGGATGAGATCGAGTTTGACCGCCTTGGTGTTTTCCCATACTCTGCTGAGGAGGATACCCCGGAATCTGATCTTCCATAGTGGCTGCCGGGG
>OKVC01000944.1_pt1 | contig 10516 bp, 8 predicted proteins | sample 1606641 | NCBI WGS metagenome assembly OKVC01 (sample SAMEA3882518, study PRJEB24775) | human gut metagenome | biome: human-associated habitat; feature: intestine environment; material: feces | place: Netherlands | collected 2009/2010
ACACCGGAAAGGTGAGGACGAATAATGAGGATAATTTCTGGTGCTGCGGAGTGCGGCTGCCAGTGCACAACCAGGGAGTTGACGGAATCCTGGCAGGTCATACGCAGCATTGGCAGCTTCCCGTACTGGCAGTTTTTGATGGCATGGGAGGGGAAAGCTGTGGTGAGATGGCAGCCTCTGCAGCCGTGGAAGCACTGGGTGGTTTTTATGAAGAAAATAAAAAAAGCCTCAAAAAAGAGCCGGTGGTTTTTCTCACAGGAGCCTGTGCAAATATGAATGAAGCAGTATGCAGATACAGCAGGGAAAATCGTATCAGCAGCATGGGAACTACGATGGCACTTTTGTCTTTCAGTGAAAAAGCGATCTATGCCTGTAATCTTGGGGACAGTCGTATTTACCGCCATTTTCAGGGAAAACTGCAGCAGATATCTACGGATCATGTGATCAGTGGAAAAATGCTTGGAAAAGCTCCTTTGACACAGTACCTGGGTTTTCAGGAGGAAAACATGGCTCTGGAACCATCCATTGTGGAGATCGGCTATCAGACGGGAAGCAGTTATCTGATTTGTTCAGATGGCGTAACGGATATGCTGTCAGATGAAGAAATACAGGAAATCCTGAGCAAAACCGGTACCGCGGAAGAAAAAGTAGAAGAGCTTCTTGAAATGGCGCTGTCCAGAGGTGGAAGAGATAATGTAACGATGATCCTTGCCCAGATCAACGGCTATGAAGAAAAAAATCCTCTCAAACGATGGGCAGAACGGCACAGCACCGGGCGGTAGAAACTCTGCCGGTAATAAAGAGTGGCATTGCTTCCAACCGGCTCAGTCTGCCGGTGAGGAATATAAGGGATAAGGAGAATTTGCGATGAGAAATCGAATGCAGGATCTTGATTTTGAACAGACAGTTGCCTTCGATTCTGTGAAGGATTTTGAATTTACCAGAAAGGCGGCACAGAAGTTCCGCCAGGTTGTCAGTCTGGATTCCTTTGAGGATGAGGATGCAGATGTTATTTTTCATTATCTTTATAAAGAAATGGAAATGGTTTCTTTTGGCGATTATCTGAAAAGATATGTTTATGAGCGTGCAGAATTGGAAGAACCTTTTTCCCAGGTACCCCAGGAGGTTTACAGGGATATTGTGGTGGAATCTTTTAAAGAGACTTACACACCGAAATCCATGTCCCCGACTTCTGCCAAGCTGAGTTCTCTGGTGAACAACTGGCTGACCCAGGCTTCTGTGAAACGTGAGACTGTTTTTCTTCTTGGGTTCGGGCTCCGCATGAGTACGGAGGATGTATCGGATTTTCTGACCAGGGTGCTTCGGGAACAGGATTTTGATTTTCATAATCCGGAGGAAGTAATTTACTGGTATTGCTATCATAACCATCTTGGCTATTATAAGGCAGAAGAATATAAAAAAATCTATAAAGAACTGACACCCACGGAAAAAAAGACCGGTGAGGTTGTATACGGAACAGGTCTCTGTCTGGACAGTGAAGAGAAACTTCTGGAATATCTGGCATTTCTGAAAGGCAGATGCGACGATCCGAAATCGGAAAAGAGTCAGGCTTTTCAGGAATTTATGATCCTTCTGGAACGTGCCCGTAAGATCATTGCAGCCATGTACCAGCAGGATGAAGAGGAAAACGGTGGCAAAAAGATCTGGAAGCCTGAGAATATCAGCGCTTCAGATCTGGAGAAGGTCATCTGCAGCGGTATCCCTATCAACAAGATGGGAAATCTGAAAAAAATGTCCGCTTCTATTCTGGCAAAACATTTCAGCCAGAAGCGGTTCAGCCGCCAGAGGATCAATAACATTCTGAACCATAAGTTTCCGGTAGAACGATTTGATCTGATCACGCTGGAATTTTTTGTGATCTCTCAGGAGATGGCAGATGATGATCCATATACAAGATACCGCCATTTTCTGGATGAGATCCAGGAAATCCTGGCACGATGCGGCATGGGTGAGATCTACATAGTAAATCCATATGAGTGTTTCATCCTCATGTGTCTGCTGACAGACTGTCCGTTGGCAGTTTTTTCCGAGATCTGGGAGAAATCCTATGAAGAAGGGGAAGAGAAGAACTGAAAAGAAGAATAAAAAAGGATGATGCGTGTCTGGTGCATCATCCTTTTTTTAACCAACTGCGGAGCAGTTATTTGGTTATGTATGTGCAGTTATTTTGCTCTACCGGTTTTTGTATTATCCGCCCAGGAAAGGATATAATCTGTACCTTCCTGAAGTGTGGAAGAACCGTATTTTACAACTGGCTTCGGAGTTACCGCAGCTCCTTTGAAAATCTGTTCCGGAATATTTGAAAAATTACAGAGTTTTACAGACGTCATCTGTCTCGTTCCGGAATAATTCTGTTTGTAGGAAAGTGAAAAATCAAGGATCTCATTGCTTGCGGAACAGCGAACAGAGGTAATGGTAAAATCATCAGAAGTCAGCTTTGTGCCATTATAAGTGATGATCAGATTGTTTCGCAGATAAGTGGTTACACTTTCGTTTCCGTAGTTTGTATTTGGAAGCTGAATGGTTTCACCGGAGAGTTTCAGCGGATTGATCGTGAAGTATTTGGAAAATCCGCTTCTGTAGATACCAATACCTGTTATATTGACACGGGGCCTGTTAGTTCTGGAACTTGCCATGGTGTTATTGGAATAAGAAAGAGTATAATCAACATCTTTCTTTAAAGTAACACCGTTCAGTGTGACGGTTGGTTCCGGTTTGAATTCTTTGCCCGGGGCATACTCATAATCCGGAATATCACCGATTTCAGCTTCTGTTATCGGTGTAAGGTCGATATAGAAATATTTATTTCTTACACCGGTGAAATTCCCCATACCGGAAACGGTAACATAAGCATTGCCCTGACGTTCATTATCATGCCAGGAGAGCGTATAATCTACATTTTCTGTCAGGGTCATACCATTCCAGGTAACCGCTGGTTTCGGAGTCAGTGCTGTTCCGGTATACAGATAGGAAGACTGGGAAAAAGCAATATTTGCCTGAGAGAGACTGACCTGTCGGATAAAGAAATTATTGGTCAGAGTTCCTGAATAAAAACCAAGGCCTGTGATCGTAAAGCTTCCCAGACCACTGTTCTGATTGTTGGAGAAGGAAATGGCATAATCTTTTCCTTCAGCCAGTGTACGGTCATGAAACTTAAGTACAGGAGAAAAAGTGATCGGTTTTCCTGTGTAATTCCAGGAATTTGTGTAGGACAGGGAAGTTTCACTGGAATTTTCCAGATTATAGTAAGCATTGAGATCCGCGGTCAGTGTTTTGGCCGGTCAGGATTTTAAGGTAGCGGTAACGGTAGTGTTTCCTTTGCTTTTCAGTCGGATAACGCCGTTCTGATCTACAGTGGCAATGGAAGGATCTCCTGTTGCCCATGTGAAAGAAGACGGGTCAAGGCTGGAACTCATATAGCTGAATCCGTTGCAGGTTACATAAATAGTCAGTGTCTTCTGCTCTGGTCATAGCGCATTCCAGAAGGTTCTTATCCATAGTAACAGGGGACAGGTTCTTTTTGGCACGTTCCTGGTTTACCAGGTCAAGGACCTGATAAGCATAATCATAGCGGCGTGTACCCTGGCTGAGTTTCAGCTCAACAGTAGTCTGGTCAGATGCTGCCTGCACACAGACCACGTGGCCTGGCACCAGCAGAATAAGTGTCTTGTTTTTTTCTCTTTCGTCTGGTTCATGATGTTTTCCTTCCCGGTAAAAAATGAAGATATTTTCTTTTTATTATTCGTTGTAATATCCGTAGATCGCACGGCTGTCCTGAGCAATGGTATTCTGTGCCGCGGCGGTATCGTTAAGATCCTGTGACATGAAGCAGATCACAAGGTCGATTCCCTTTGCAGTATCGTAGATGATACCGGCATCATTCTCCACAGTGTCAAGCTCTCCGGTCTTGTTGGCGACTTTTACACCTTCTGGCAGCTGAGCGGGGATTTTGTTGGTTCTTGTCTGCATTTTCAGGAGGTGGTACATGTATTCCGCACCTGCAAGAGTATCTTCTGCCGCGCTGCCCTTGTCCATCTGATAGATGGTCTTCAGGAATTTTCCGCAATCTTTTACAGAGGTGTAATTATCTCCATTGGAATTATCTGCAAGAAGGAGACGTCCCATGGAAGTGTTGGTGTATCCATGATCCTGGCAGAATTTATTGACACGCGCCATTCCGGCTGCGTCATCACCGCCTCCGAGACAGTTGACAAGCTTGTTTGCCGTGTCATTATCACTGACTGTGATCATGGAATTCAGGTTGTTATCCAGGGTTTCTTTTCCGTAAGTTGTGGAAAGACTGTCATAATCTTCATATACAGCACCCATGATATACAGCTTGATCAGACTGGCAGCCTGCATCTTCTGATCATTGATGGCACCTTCGGTATTTTTTGCAAGATTACATACATATACGGACCAGGTACCGTTATCAGTCGGAAGAAGTGACTGTACCTGACTCAGTACGTTATCCATGCTGGAGTCGGAATTATCGGTAAAAGTGCTGCTTCCACTGGAAGGAGACAGAGTGCCCTCTTCCTGTGAAGCTGCTGCGCTTTCCTGGCTTGCGGAAGAATCTGTGGAAGAATCAGAATTCTGCTCCTGAGAGCTGGAATCCTGAGAATCCGGGGAAGCGGCAGCTGCTGCACTTTCAACGGTAGGATCATCCGCATAAAGAGCATCCAGCTGATCTGCCTTGCTGCTCAGCTCAGCAGCAGAATCAGAAACTTCCTGAACATTTTTCTGAAGGTCGGAAACCTTGGACTGAAGAGATTCAAGCTTGTTCAGTGAACGGACATTCAGTGCACCCAAACCCACCAGGGCAACGGCAAGCACTGCGATCACAACATATAAAAATACATTTTTTTTCATAAGAAATACTCCTTTTACTGCTGAAAATAAGCATCAATTCCATTGGCGATCCCTTCGGCCATTGTCTGCTGGAAGGAAGAATCTGCCATCTTCAGATCATCATTCTGATTGGTCATAAATCCCATTTCCACAATAGTAACCGGTATGGTACTCCAGTTGATTCCTGTCATGGTATCTGTATAGATAATACCGCGGTTCTGAAAACCGGTAGCTGCACAGTAGGAATCAATGATGCACTGGGAAAGACGGTTGGAACTGTCATAGAGACTGGAAACATAAGGATTCTGCTGTGATGGGCACATGGTCAGTGCGCCGGAAACAGAAGAAGAATCATCGCCGTTTGCATGGACACGTACACAGATTTCTGCACCCTGGGATGCTACCAGCTCCGCACGTTCCTTGTTGCTGATCGCAGTATCATTGTCAGTTCTTGTCATTACAACCTGATAGCCATGTTGCTCCAGGATATCTTTCAGAAGAAGAGAGACATTCAGATTCAGCTGATATTCCGGAAGGCCGCTGAAAGAACCACTGGTTCCGGTAGAAGCTTTTGCTTTCATGGTGGAGGAACCAGGTCCGTTGGGCTCTGTGGCGCTCATATCCACGTTTTCACCCTGATGTCCGGGATCAATTCCTACGATGTGACCATTTGCAGCAGAAGCAGTGGTATCGCTGCCTCCGTCAGAGAATCCCTCACCACCGGCTTCACTGAAAACAGAAGGCTTGGAACTTTTCTGGCTGTTTTCGGATTCCGGTGCGCGTTCGTGTTCGCCGGTGTTGTTCTTTACTGCCTGTTCAGTCTGGGAGCGTTGCTGCAGATATTTGTCGGCTGCCTGTTTCTTTTCGATCTTGGCTGTATAAAGGTCAATATCTTCTTTCATGGCTTTCTGCTTCGTTTTGACCGGTTCGATGACGGAAGTCATTTTCTGGTCTGCGGCATCAATTTTCTGATAGGTTTTGTAACTTAAGCCAAAAAGCAGTCCAATACAGATAAGACCCGTCAGAAACAGGACGATCGCCATCAGATGGGGCTTTTTTTCCATAAGATCATGTCCTTTCTGGGAAAATAGTTTGTATTTGTAAAACATTATAAAGAAGGACTTCGGAAAAAGCAATTGCGAAATTCTCCTTGACAAAAGAGAAAAGTATGATACTATATATGTAAAATAATTATATATAAAAATTTTATATATAAAATAATTACATAAAGGGGTGAGCGTATGTATTACTATCCGGTGTCAGCTGTGCTGACGGAATGCCTGATCCTCTCTGTTGTGGAACAGCAGGATTCCTACGGATATGAGATTAGTCAGACTGTGAAGATGGTAGCATCGATTAAGGAATCAACTCTGTATCCTATTTTGAGGAAGCTGGAGACAGGCGGATATCTGACAACTTATTCCGAGGAGTTCCAGGGAAGGAAGCGCAAGTATTATTCCATCACAGAGGAAGGACGCAGTCATCTGGAATATCTGAGGAAAGAGTGGAGAGAATACCGCGATACCATAGATGATATTGTGGAAGGGAGACTTCGAAAATGACGAGGAAAGAGTATATGGAGCAGCTCAGGAAATATCTGAAGCGGCTTCCGAAAGAAGATTATGAGAATGCCATTGAATATTTTTCGGAATATTTCGATGAGGCAGGTCCGGAGAATGAGCAGCAGGTAATGGAGGAACTTGGCGAGCCGAAGGAAGCAGCCAGGGAACTGCTTCTGAATCTTCTGCAGGAGAGTGTGGGAGACGGGAAAGACAGTACCGGAGAAAAAGAGACGGAACTGCCGGCAGAAGGTTCCGGCAACCGACGGAGTGCAGCAGGACAAAATGCAGCTGCTTCAACCAGTGATTCTACAAAGAAGAAACGTTCTCCGGGTAAGATCATCCTCCTTGCAATTCTTGTCCTCTGTGCGTCACCGGTAAGTCTGGCACTTATGTTCAGTGCGCTGGCAGTATTGTTTGCCGTAGTAGTTGTGATCGCAGCCGTGATTTTTTCCCTGGGTGTGGCCAGCATCGCAACCATAGCCGGAGGAATCATGGTAGCCGGTTTTGGATCCACACTGATTCTGAAATCTGTGGCAGCAGCCTGCATGATGGTTGGCGGCGGATTTCTTATGGCAGGAGCCGGAATCCTGGTCGGTGTGCTTACCATATATATCTGTAAATGGTGTGCAACAGGAATCGGACGTCTGGTAAACCGATTTGTAAGAAAGAAGGTGCAAAGAAATGAATAAGATCGCAAAAACAGCATTGATGACAGGCACAGCGCTCTGTGTGGCGGGAGTCGTTCTTTCTACAGCAGGATATTTTGCCGGGGGAAAAGATTTCACATATGCTTCAGATCATGTGTATGTATCCGGAGGAAATTCTTCCGCTTATAAAAACCTTGCAGTTATGAAAAAAGAACAGATCGATGATTTTACAAAACTGAATGTAGATTTTGAGGATCTTGACCTGGATATCCGGACTTCGGATGATGACCATTATTATATGGAATATAAACTTGAGAAAAACGGAAAGAAAGATCCCCTGACCTGGGAGGATAAAGACGGAGAACTTACACTTAAGGAGTCCGAAGGAGGAACGGGAGGTTATTTTATAACATATGATCTGGGAGTCTTTCGGACACATATAGAGCAGACCCAGAAAGAAGATGCGGTAAATACAGTGATTCTCTATGTGCCGGAGAAAGCGCAGCTTCTGGAAGCTGAGATTCAGCTTTCGGACGGAGATTTTACTGCCGATCAGCTTTTATGTGAAAAAATGACAGCGCAACTTTCCGATGGAGATCTGATGCTGGACAAAGGCGTGTTTGAAAAATTTGAGGCAAAGCTTGGCGACGGAGATCTGGATGTAAAAGAGCTTCAGTGTACGGATAACATGCAGCTGAAATCCGAAAGCGGAGATGTGAGCATAAAAAAAGCAGATCTTACAGATGGCCAGATTGCTCTTGCTGATGGTGAGCTTCAGATGGGCAACAGCAGTTTTAACGGAGATATGGAAATCACCAGCTCCAACGGAGATGTTTCCATCCAAATGAAAAAGAGCAGCGTGGATAAAACCAACATTTATCTGAAAACCACAGACGGGGATGTAGATACAGGAGATCTTTCCCGTGGAAAATCCAGCAATGAGGAAGACTTCTCTGTTTATGAGAACCAAGTAGGCACTTCCGCACCGACTTTAAGTGTGAAATGTAGCGACGGAGATATTATGTTAACCGAATCTGCAAAGTAGATAATGCGGATAGCAGATATCTGCCTGAACAGTCATCTGACCCTGAATCCGCCAGATAATAAAGAATGATCCAATAAAAGAAATCTTCTGAACAGCAGCAGACAAAAACACTGCCGTTTGGAAGATTCTTTTTGTTGTAAACAAAATATGAGGATGGTAAAATATACATCTGACGTAACGTTATACCGAGCAGGAGAAGGTAAAAAAAATCAAATGATAAAAAAAGATAATACTTCAAAACAGATCAGGATCTACTGTCTGGTCGTAGGGATCATTTCCTTCTTTATAGTATCCGTCTGCGGACAGCTGCTCAACAGGAATACTGTAAATGAAGAGAAAATGCGAGTTGCTTTTACAGCGGAAACAACCGTGAACCGGATAAGATCACAGCTTAACCGATATCTTGATGTCTCAGAATTCTTTCAGAATATCATTGGATCCGGACATCAGATGGACAGTAAAGAATTTCAGGCTCTGTCGCAGATGATCTCCGACGATTCTCAAATTATAAAAGCTATTGAACTGGCACCGGACGGAGTAGTTAAGGATATTTATCCTCTGAAAGGAAATGAGGCAGCTTTTGGAATTGATATGCTAAATAGTCCGGCCCGTAAACATGAAGCGAATCTGGCAATGAAAAGCGGCCAGTATACCATAGCCGGTCCTTATGAGCTGAATCAGGGAGGCCTTGGCTCACTGTTGTTTGAACCGATTTATATTACAGATAAATCCGGGGAAAAATCCTTCTGGGGATTCTCAATCCTGGTACTTGACTGGAACCGATTTCTGGAAGAACTGGAACTGGATAAGCTTACCGATGCTTCCTACTGTTATCAGATGTGGAAAAAAGACGGAAATTCCGGAAAGAAAACGATCATTGCCCAGGGTGGAGATGCGATTCACAAAGGAGCTGTACAGATCAGCTGTAAGGTTCCAAATGACACTTGGTATTTTGAGATTATTCCACATACCGGATGGGTTACCGTGAAACAGCAGGCACTGGTTTTTCTGGTTGCTGTAAGCATAGCGGTTCTGGCCACTGCGATCTGTTATCTGATGCTTCACAGAAAACAGAGAGAAAAACTGTATACAGAAGAAATCCGGAAGTCCGCGGAAAAAGCCAGAAAAGCAAATGAGGCAAAGACGAGATTTCTCTTTAACATGAGCCATGATATCCGGACGCCAATGAATGCCATCGTAGGATTTTCCGGACTTCTTGAGAAGAGTCTCCATGATGAAAAGAAATCTCTTGGCTACATAAAAAAGATCAGGGTTTCCAGCGATATTTTGCTGACGATCATCAATCAGGTTCTGGAAATGGCCCGTATCGAAAGTGGAAAGATCACTCTGAATCCGGAAAGTGTAAATATCCGTGAAATGGTGGAAGCCATGAACACCGTTTTTGAATCATCCCTTACAAAAAAATCTCTGGAATATCAGTGCAGCCTGAATGTGGTCCACGATCAGATCCTGTGTGATAAAACAAAGATGGAGGAAATTATTCTGAATGTTGTCAGCAATTCCATCAAGTATACCAATCCTCATGGAAAGATCACAGTATCCATTGATGAGCTGGATTCTGAGGATGAGAAAAACGCAGACTATAAAGTTGTTGTAGAAGATAACGGGATTGGAATGAGCCAGGATTATCTTCCACATATCTTTGAGGAATTTTCCAGGGAACATACTTCTACGGAAACCAGAGTTGCAGGCACAGGACTTGGACTTCCAATCGTAAAATCTCTGGTTGACCGGATGGGTGGAACCATCGAAGTAGAAAGTGAAGAGGGAAAAGGCACCCGCTTTATTATGAAATTTTCTTTTCCTGTCAGTTTAGAAAACCAGGTTCGGGAAAAAGAGAAACAGAATATTCCGGATATTACAGAGAAGCTTGAAGGAAAACGGATTCTTCTTGCGGAAGATAATGAACTGAACGCGGAAATTGCGGAGACAGTTCTTGAAGAAACCGGAATAAAAGTGAAACATGTGGAAGATGGCATCCAGTGTATTGAGGAACTGAAAAAGATGCCGGAGAAATATTATGATGTGATCCTGATGGATGTCCAGATGCCAAATATGGATGGTTACACGGCAACACAGAGGATCCGGGATTTGGACGATTCGAGAGCTGAGATTCCGATCATTGCCATGACAGCCAATGCTTATGATGAGGACAGACGGAAGGCACAGGAAGCGGGAATGGATGGTTTTCTGGCGAAGCCACTGGACGTGGATGAGATGATGCGTCTGCTGGCCCAAATTATAAAAACAGAATAAATGAAACAGCACAAAACGCAGGATTTTTCTGGAGAAAAATTCCTGCGTTTTTTTGGCGGAAATGTATTGACAAATCCCTGTACTATGATATAATTCAATCAAATCACAGAAAA
>OKVC01000954.1_pt1 | contig 10426 bp, 8 predicted proteins | sample 1606641 | NCBI WGS metagenome assembly OKVC01 (sample SAMEA3882518, study PRJEB24775) | human gut metagenome | biome: human-associated habitat; feature: intestine environment; material: feces | place: Netherlands | collected 2009/2010
GCAGATCCTTTATAACCTCGAGGGCACACCGGCGGTGAGCGGCACGACGCCGTTTACCGACCTCACCGCGAACTGGTACAAGCCCGCCATCCTCTGGGCGTACCAGAACAATGTGGTCGCGGGCACATCGCCGACCACGTTCGACCCGGATCAGCCCGTCACGCGCGAGCAGATCGCAGTCATCCTCACGCAGTACATGTTCCATGTCCTCAAGATGAATCGCACGTGGACGCCCGCCGACCTGAGCACGTTCCCGGACGGCGCGCAGGTGAGCGGCTGGGCGAAGGAGGCCATGCAGGATGCGGTCGCGCTCGGCCTCATCAACGGCACCAAGGCGCCTGACGACAAGGTCTACCTCGACCCGCAGGGCAGCGCCGCCCGCCAGCAGGTCGCAACGATCCTGATGAACTTCTGCCAGAATGTGAAGAAGTAACCACCGTTGCGCAAGACGGAATAACCGCAGCAAAAAGCACCCCCTCGGGCAGAGCCCGAGGGGGTGCTTGCGTTTGCAGGCGTCACGCCTGCGTCTGTTCGCCGCTGCGGGCGGCAAACTTGTGCGCCGGGCGGCAGATCAGCAGCGCGGCGATGATCAGCACGGTGGTCGTTGCAAGGCTGATCGGGTAGGCGAGCAGGATCGATCGGAACGTCCGGTGCATCGGGAAGATGGCCTTGATCCAGAAGATACGCACGCCGCAAACGCCGAAGAGCGTCAGAACGGCCGGGGCGAGCGAGATGCCGAAGCCGCGCAGATAGCCCGACAGGATCTCATACGTCAGCGTGAAGATATATGACCCGAAGAGGAACAGCAGCCGGGTGTAGCCGATGGCAATGACTTCGGGATCGCTGTTGAAGATCGCGAGAATATACTTGCCCGTCAGCAGTACGAGCGCGATGGCGGCCGCAGAGGCAATGAAGTCCTCGATGAGGCACAGAAACATCGTCTTCTTGCAGCGGTCGATCTTGCCGGCACCGTAGTTCTGGCCGACGAAGGTCGTGCACGCCTGACTGAAGGAGTTGAGCACGTCGTAGGCGATGATCTCGATGTTGAAGGCTGCGCTCGAGGCGGCCATGACGACCGTGCCGAGGCTGTTGATGGCCGACTGGATGATGATGTTCGACAGCGAGAAAATGGCGGTCTGGATGCCGGCCGGCAGGCCGATGCGCATGATCTTGTTGAATGCGTTGCGGTCGATGCGCAGCTCCCGCAGCTCCACGCGCACAAGGTCGCCGTGCAGCAGACGGCGCAGCAGCAGCACGGAGCTGACTGCGTTCGAGAGCACCGTTGCGATGGCGACGCCGTTGACGTTCATCTTGAGCACGATGACGAAAAACAGGTTGAGGAGCACGTTCAGAATGCCGGAGACCGTCAGCGCGGCCAGCGGCATCTTCGTGTCGCCGATGCTGCGGAAAATGGCGGCCTCAAAGTTATAGAGCAGGATGACCGGCATGCCCAGCAGGTAGATGCGCAGGTACGCGAGCGCGAGCGGGTACACATCGTCCGGCACGTTGAGCAGGCCCATGAGCCCGGCCGCGATGAACTGGCCGAAGATCGCTACGATCACGCCGCCGATGAGCGCCGTGACGATGGAGGTGTGCACGGCGCGGTGCACGGTCTCGCGGTCACCGCGGCCGATGGCGTTGGCGATGACGACGTTTGCGCCGAGTGCGACGCCGATGAACAGATTCAGCAGCAGCCCGATGACCGGACTGTTTGCGCCGACAGCGGCCACGGCGACCGTCCGCAGCTCACCCGTGAAGTTGCCGACGACGGCGACGTCGGCCGCGTTGAACAGCTGCCCGAGAATGCCGGTCGCCGCGACCGGAAGGGCGTAGCGCGGGAGCTTGCTCCAGAGCGGCCCGTTGAGCATGTCCATATGCCGCTGTTTGGTCATTGCCTGCATAATTTCCTCACCTTTTGTTTGAAATGCGTAAAAATCCAAAGACATATCATAAGGGAAGCGCAGCCGGGAATCAAGGCCAAATTTGCATAATTTCCTATCAGCTTGCAGAAAACCTCATTGCATTTGCGCGCGCAGCTGCAAAAGCGTGTTCTCCCGGCAAAAAGGAAGACCCTTTTGATAGCACGAACCCCGCTCCGGGAGCACCGGAGTGGGGTTGAACGCGGTGTTTAATTGATCTTGAGCGTCTCCCAGAGGCTGTTGACAAAGGTCAGCGTGTCCTGGTCGAGGTTGCGGTAGGCGCTGCGGTTGTATTCGTCGCGGAACGAGCCGATGCCGGGGTAGAGGATGTCCATCGTGTCCTCGCCCATGTCCTCGATGTATTCCGGGTCTTCGTACACGAGCCGGTTCGGTGAGGCGTAGTAGATATATTCGGCGTTGGCGACGGCTGCCTCGCGGCTGAGCATGAAGTTGATGAAACATTCAGCCAGCTCCTGGTCCTGACAGCAGGATGGGATGCACATGGCGTCGATGAAGTAGTTCGTCTCGTCGGGGTAGTAAAACTGCAGATCGACGTTTTCCGCCTGCGCGTCGCACATCGTGAAGTAATCGCCCGCATAGTAGGATGCGACGGCGGCCTCTCCGGACTCCATCATATTGTAGATCTCGTCCATGACGTAGCTCTTGACGAGCGGACGCTGGTCAACGAGTGCCTGCAGCGCCTGCTCCCACGCAGCGTGGTTGGTGGTGTTGACATCGATGCCGGCGCGGTACATGGCCGTGCCGAGCGCGTCGCGTGCATTGTTGTACTGCAGGATATTGCCGGCGTACTTCGGGTTCCACATGAGATCCCAGCTGCCCGTATCGGCCTCATCAACGACGTTTGCGTTGTAGATCACGCCCACGATGCCGTAGGTGTACGGAACGGTGTAGGTGTCGTCGGGGTCATAGTACAGGCCGCGGAAGTCCTCGGAGATATACTGATAGTTCGGGATGTTGTCGTAGTTGAGCGGCAGGAGCATGTCCTCGGCTTCCATGCGCGCGATCATGTAGTCCGACGGGATGACAACGTCGTAGCTCACGGCGCCGCTCTTGAGCTTGGCATACATGTCCTCGTTGCTGGCATAGGTGTCATAGTTGACCTTGACGGGCACGCCGTAGGTCGCCTTGTACCACTCTTCGAATGCCGTGATGGTGTTGAGCGAATCGTCCGAGCCGTCGGAGATATATTCGCCCCAGTTGTAGACGTTGAGCACGCGCGTCTCCTGCCGGCTGCTGTAGATGCTGATGCCGGCGATGAGCAGCGCGGCGGCGGTAAGGATGCCCACGGCGGCGCGCACGGGGCGGCGGCCGCTGCCGCTGCGCTTGGCGCGGGCGGGCTTGCCCGCGCGCTTGGCACGGCGGGCGTCGCGGATGCGCTGCGTGTCGTCCTCGTCGACGAGGTTCGTCAGCAGCAGCAGCGCGAGAATGACGAAGAAGATGATCGTCGCCAGGGCGTACATTTTCGGCGTGACGGTCTTTTTCGTCATGTTGTAGATGCGGATCGGGAGCGTCTGGAAGCCGCTGCCCTGCGTGAAGTAGCTGATGACGAAGTCATCGAGCGAGAGCGTGAAGGCCATGATCATGCCGGTGATGATGCCGGGCAGGATCTCCGGCACTTCCACGCGGAAAAACGCACGCACCGGCGTGCAGCCGAGATCCATCGCGGCCTCGGGCAGCGAGCGGTCCATCTGCTGCAGCTTCGGCAGCACCTGCATGATGACATACGGCAGACAGAACGTGATGTGCGCCGCGAGCATTGACCAGAAGCCGAGACTCGTGGTCGCGCCGAGCAGCCGTCCGAAGAACACGAACATGAGCATCAGCGAAATGCCGGTGATGATGTCCGGATTCATCATGGGGATGTCGGTCGCCGTGTCGAGCGCGGCGCGCAGATATTTGCTGCGGAGCTTATTCATGCCCACGGCGGCGGCCGTGCCCATCACGGTCGAGACGACCGATGCGATCACGGCGAGGATGAGCGTGTTTTTGAGCGCGTTGAGCGTTTCCCCGTCGCGGAACAGCTCCTGATACCATTTTAATGAGAAGCCGGAGAACACCGACAGGCTCTTGGCCTCGTTGAACGAGAATACCAGTAGGATCACGATCGGCGCGAACAGGAACACGAAGATGAGGGCGGTATAGATCTTAGCAGCTCGTTTCATGTCACACACCTCCGTAGACGCGCTTGTTCGTGCCGCGCTTCATCAGCGCCATGGCTGCCAGCAGAATCAGCATGAGGATGAAGGCAATGGCGGCGGCGAAGTGCAGGTTGTTGGCCACGTACTGCCCCTCGATGGCGTCGCCGATGAGGAAGAACTTGCCGTTGCCGAGCTTCTGCGAGATATAAAAGGTGCTGATCGACGGGATGAGCACCATCGTGATGCCGGACACGACGCCCGGCAGGCTCAGCGGGAAGATGACCCGGCGCAGCACGCCGAGACTGTTGCAGCCGAGGTCGCGCGCGGCCTCGATCAGGCGCGTGTCCATCTTGGCCATGACCGAGTAGATCGGCAGGATCATATACGGGAAGTAGTCGTAGACCATACCGATGACGACGGCGGCCTCCGTGCCGATGATGTGCGCCTGCCCGAGATGCAGCGCGGAAAAGAGCGCGTTGAGCAGGCCCGTGTCCTGCAGGATGGTCATCCACGCGTAGGTGCGGATGAGGAAGTTCATCCACATCGGGATCATGATGAGCGTGATGATCGTCTTTTGCGTGCGCGGGGCGGCGCGGGCGATGATATACGCGATGGGGTAGCCCATGAGCAGGCAGATCGCTGTGGAGATGACGGCCAGCTTCACCGAGCGCCAGAAGATGAGCAGGTACGTGTGCACCTCGCGCGCAGCGCCGCTGTCGTCGGTGATCGTGCTCACGGCGGTGAAAAACTTCGTCAGGTTTTCGGTCGTGAACCGGAAGCTCTCGTCCGTGAACGCATAGTAGGCCACGAACACGAGCGGCACGGCCACGAAGATGACCGCCCACACGGAATACGGTGCGAGCGCCAGACGATGCGCCAGCGAGGCGCGGCGGTTTTCGGAATGGATGTGATTGTTCATTCGTCCGGCTCGCTTTCCGCGTCCGAGAGCTCGTCCAGCTCGTTGCTGAACGAGGAGTAGTCGCCGTACATGCCCGAATACTCGGACTTTTTCATGATGTGGATGGCGTCGGGCTCGATATAAAGGCCGACCTCTGCGCCCTCGTCAACATAGTCCGTCGTCTGGATCATCCACTTGAAGCCGTTGATGTCGATGATGATCTCATAGTGCACGCCCATGAACGTGATGGACGTGACCGTGCCGCGCAGCATGCCCTGCTCGATGGGCACGATATCCACATCCTCCGGACGGATGACGACGTCGACATTCTCGTTTTTGGCAAAGCCCTTGTCCACGCATGTGAACGTGTGGCCCGAGAACGTCACGCGGAAGTCCTGACGCATAATGCCGTCGACAATGTTGCTCTCGCCGATGAAATCCGCCACGAAAGCATTCTGCGGTTCATTATAAATATCAAGCGGCGTGCCGATCTGCTGGATCTTGCCCTCGGACATGACGACGATCGTGTCGGACATGCTCAGCGCTTCTTCCTGATCGTGCGTGACGAACACGAACGTGATGCCGGTGGCCTTCTGGATGTTCTTGAGCTCCTGCTGCATGTCCTTGCGCAGCTTCAGGTCGAGCGCGGCGAGCGGCTCGTCGAGCAGCGGGGTCGAGCGCCGAGGTCGGCTCGTCAAAGCACAGGATGTCGGGCGTCATGGCGAGCGCACGCGCGATGGCGACGCGCTGCTGCTGGCCGCCGGACAGACGCGTGACGTTGCGCCGCTCAAAGCCCGTGAGCTTGACGAGCGCGAGCATCTCGTTGACCTTCTGCTCGATCTCGTCGCGCGGCAGCTTCTGCTCGCGCAGCGGGAAGGCAACATTTTCAAACACGTTCAGGTGGGGGAAGAGTGCATAGCGCTGAAAGACGGTGTTGATGTTGCGCTTGTGCGGCGGAATGTCGTTGATGCGCTCTCCGAGGAAGAGAATGTCCCCCTGATCGGGCGTTTCAAAGCCGCCGATCATGCGCAGGGTCGTGGTCTTGCCGCAGCCGGACGGGCCGAGCAGCGTCAGAAATTCGTTGTCGTAAATGTCGAGGTTGATGCTGTCGAGAACGGTCTCGCCGTCAAACTGTTTGCTGACGTTGCGGAGTTCAATGACTTTTTTCATGGCTGTGTTTCCCCCTTGTGCACAAAAAACGCCGCTGCAGATCAGCAGCGGCGCTTGTGAACAAACATATGCCATTGGGCGCGCAGCGGCCGTCCGCGGCCCGTGCGCACCGTTCCCAACAGGATGTTGTGTCTTGAGAGTCTATATAGCAAAGATTACTTTTACTACTCTTATTGACCATTTCACAAGTTTGGATGCTGAAAGCAGCCTGGTTTTAAGTGACCAACTTATAAAACTCGAGCTTTTAACTCAATCAATAAGGCAACAGAAGTTGCCACCGCACGCGGTGCGGTTTGCGGCATTCGACCCGGCTGTCCGTATGGCCTTAGCCGGCGCGCAGGGCGCGGCGGCGGTCGCATCTTGCTTCGGAAAGACTCTAGGCATCATTCCAATTGAGACGACTCATTGTAGCAAGATTTGCACGTCCTGTCAATCACTTTTCGACAAGAATCGCACTTGCCGTCCGTACCTGCACTGAGGGCGACAGAGCGACTTTGCAAGATGGTTTACATAATTATATTTTGCTGCAGGAAAAGATCGTCAAGCAAAAAACGCAGCCACATTTTCGCTGAAAAATCAGTGTCCGCACAGGTGAAACGTTTGTCTGTTCCTTACGGAAAATGATTTACATAATTCCAAGTTCTTCGACATTTTTGTGCGTACGTTATGAAAAGTTGACAAAAACGGATGCGGATATTTGTCATTCTTTTCACTTGAAAGATTCTGGTGTGCGCGCTATCATAACCTTAGCAATACGTTTACACTTTGTTCTTAGTTTGTTCATGAGCTCCATGAAAACATACTATGAAAATTTTGCATCAAACAGGGAGGACGGCGTATGACCCGCGAGGAAGCGCTCGACAAACTGTGCCACAGTTATTCGGGATATTTTGATGTTGTGCGCCATGAAGAGCCGAAGGGCCATCTGGTCGCGGAGGCCGGGCTGCACATCCACTCTGAGAAATATGTTCTGGTCAAGGCCGCCAAGCTTTGGGAGGCCGACAACAACGAATATGTCTACATTTTCTCGGTGCCCGTGCTCACGAAGGAGATCTTCGAGCAGTGCCGCGAGCAGGCGCGTGCCGACGGCATGCAGCGGATCGAGCCGGGCCCGAATCATATGTGCTCTTATATCACGGCGATCTTCTTGTGTGACACCTGTGAGCCGGATGCGCTGCGTGCCCTGCGCCGCACGCGTATTTATAAGAGCTTCAAACTGGCGTTCCACGGCTGGATGGATTACCACACCGGCGTTGCGGAGCTGAGCACCGGCAAAACGGCTGCCAACGGCAGCGGACGCAGTACAGCACAGTTGTTGAAGACAACACTGTTTAAGAATATGAAAGAAGGGAGTTAATTCAATGAATGCTGCTGTAATTTTGATTGTTGGCATTGTCATTCTCGCCCTGGGCTACGTTTTCTACGGCGGATGGCTGTCCAAACAGTGGGGCATCGACCCGTCCCGCTCGACGCCGGCTCACGAGCTGGAAGACGGTATGGACTACTGCCCCGCAAAAGCCCCTGTCCTGATGGGACACCACTTCTCCTCCATCGCGGGTGCCGGCCCGATCAACGGTCCTATTCAGGCCGCTGTTTTCGGCTGGGTCCCGGTGCTGCTGTGGGTGCTCATCGGCGGCATCTTCTTTGGCGGTGTGCATGACTACGGCGCGCTGTTTGCCTCTGTCCGCAATAACGGCCAGTCCATCGGCACCGTTGTCGAGACCAGCATCAGCAAGAAGGCCAAGCGCCTGTTCCTCATCTTCTCTTACCTGACCCTGATCCTGGTCGTGGCCGCGTTCGCGTCCATCGTTGCCAACACGTTCAAGGCCACCTATGTGGATGGGGTCGTGGATGTGGCTGCTTCCGCGGCCAACGCCACGACGGCGATCATCTCGCTGCTGTTCATCGTCCTGGCGATCTTCTTCGGTTTCTTTGTGTACCGCAGAAATGCGCCGATCGGCGTGTCCACGGTCATCGGTGTTGTGGCCATTGCCTTGGTGATGTGGCTTGGCATCAAGTGGCATCCGATCTACCTGAGCTACCAGACCTGGATGATCATCTGCGGCATCTACATTCTGGTCGCTTCCGTCACGCCTGTGTGGATCCTGCTCCAGCCGCGTGACTACCTCAGCTCGTTCCTGCTGTACGCGATGATGATCCTCGCGATCATCGGTGTCATCGGCTGCCATCCGACGCTGGATATGCCTGCGTTCACCGGCTTCAAAGACACCATCGCCCCGACGGGCAGCTCCCTTGGCTATATGTTCCCGGCTCTGTTCGTTACCATTGCCTGCGGCGCCATCTCCGGCTTCCACTCCCTCGTTGGTTCCGGCACGACGGCCAAGCAGCTCAACAATGAGAAGGACGCGCAGCCCATCGCCTACGGCGGCATGCTCATTGAGTGCGTGCTCGCGATCGTTTCCCTGTGCGCTGTTGCGTACATCTGGAAAGATTACCAGGCTGGTACGACCGTCACCCCGACCGTCGTGTTCGCGACCGGCCTGTCCCAGATGCTCGGCAAGATCTTCGGCTCCGGCGCCGTGTCCGTCACCTACACGCTGATGGTCCTGGCCGTGTCCGTGTTCTGCCTGACCTCTCTGGACACCGCGACCCGTCTGGCTCGCTACATGTTCCAGGAATTCTGGCTCAAGCCCGGTGAGAAGGCCGGCGATCCGACCGTGACCGGCGCTCGCAAGGTTCTCTGCAATCCGTACGTCTCCACCGCAATCACCGTCGTGCTTGGCATTGCCCTTGGCATGACCGGTTACGCAAAGATCTGGCCCCTGTTCGGCGCTGCCAACCAGCTCCTGGCCGGCCTCGGCCTGCTGGCCGTCGCCGCATGGCTCGGCAAGATGGGCAGAAACAACAAGATGTTCTACTTCCCGATGATCTTCATGATCCTCGTGACGCTGACGTCTCTGGTCTTCACCATCAAGTCCCAGATCACTGCGATCATCGCCGGCGGCACCGGCCTTGCATGGTGCTACATCCGCGCGATCCTGGCCATCCTGCTTGTCATCCTTGCCATCGACCTCGTCATCGAGGGCGGCAAGGCGCTCGCAGCGCAGGCCAAGGCGAAGAAGGCTGCCTGATTCGGCACCAACCAGCCAAAACAGAACAACCCAAACGAAGAGCACTCTGCCTCGGCAGAGTGCTCTTTTTGCGCTTTCCGGGGCAGGTTTCAGCGGGCACGCATCATTTTCTGTTGCAAACGACGGGGAAACATGGCATACTGTAAGCAACTTTTTTGCATGGGAGGTGCAGCCATGAAACGCAGCGAGCAACGCGAACAGAACATCCAGCGGGTCATCCATGTGGCGCAGTCGCTGTTCATTGCCGACGGCATCGCCGCGACGCCCATCAGCCGCATCGCCGAGGCGGCCGGCCTGACGCCGACGTCGCTGTACCGCTATTTCCGCAACAAGGACGCGCTTGTCTTTGCCGCGTGGCGCGATGCATTGGCGACGTTTTTCTCGGATTTCATGGCGCAGTATACCCGCGAGGCTGCGTCCTGCAAGAACGGGTATGAGAAGTTCGTCGTCTGCATGCATATCTATTTTCGCACTTACGACCGCCGGCCGGAGTGGTATGACTACACGCGTGAGATGTTCTCTGCCTACTCGGAGAAGGGGACGGGCAACGACGTCAACAATGTCTTCTGGAAGTATTACGACCGCGAGATCCCCGTCCCGGCGCTCAAGGCGCTGCGCGAGGGCGTGGCCGACGGATCGATCCGGCCGGATGTGAACATCTATGCCGTGTACCAGTGCCTGCTCAACGCATATACCGGCACGACGATCTATGAGAACCTGTCTTTCGGCGTCTCTCCGGTCGCGGTCGTGCAATTCACCGGTGAGCTGCTCGTCAACTACATCAAAAATGAGCCGAGCACACCCGCGTTGTGTAACAAAACTGAAAAAGCGCAAGATGTGTAACAAAAGATACAGAGCGGACACGCCGGTTTGATAAGATAATATCATCTGGTTTTCTTTTTTTTACACAGATGTGTTAGTGGCAGTAACATATGGACAAATACCGCGGAGGTGAGTAGTACGGAGAAGAACAGAACCAAGCGTTCCTACGATTTCACGCCGTGTCTGCCGTTTTGGGATGCGCTCACAAGCTCCCAGCAGCAGATGCTGCGCCTGAACACCATCGTCCGCTCATACCGCGCGGGGGACAATGTGGTGTTTTCCATGCCGGAGCGAAACGGACTTTTCCTCGTGCTCTCCGGCGGACTGCGTGTGTTTATCGCGACGGATACCGGCCGCGAGATCACA
>OKVC01000958.1_pt1 | contig 10400 bp, 9 predicted proteins | sample 1606641 | NCBI WGS metagenome assembly OKVC01 (sample SAMEA3882518, study PRJEB24775) | human gut metagenome | biome: human-associated habitat; feature: intestine environment; material: feces | place: Netherlands | collected 2009/2010
CCGCGCAGAGCCCCGCGCGGGCGGCCAGACGGTCAGTGCGTATAATAAGCGAGCGCCGTACTGTCGGCCACGATGGCGGCGCAGTCTCCGGCCGAGAGCGCCTCGAAGCAGGCCTTCGACCCGCCGGTGACGCGCTGAGCCGCGCCGAAGGCTTTCATGAGCTTCTCGTCGGCCGAGAGGGCGGTCATGTACGTCTCGTCCGTGCCGAGCAGGACGGTCGTGCTCTTGAGGCTGCTGGCCGTGCGGTATTTCGAGTCGCCGCGCACGATGAGCTGCAGCTCATTTTCGAGATACGGCGCGGTGAGCGTCATCTTCTGCTTTTTCTTGCTGTCCTTGCTGTCGGTCTGATCGAGCACCATGCCGCCCCAGGCGCAGTCGACATTGCCGCTCGAGAGCTCCACATAGGCATTGGCATTGGCGATGGACTGATACTGCAGCGTCCAGCCGAGGCGAGCGCAGACCGCCTGCGCCAGCTCCACGTCAAAGCCACTGTAGCCGTCGCCGTCGGCGTAGCTCATGGGGAAGCGCTCCTCATTGAGCCCCATGATGAACGTGCGCTGCGGAATGTCGCCGAGCGCGTCGAGCGCATTGGCATCGCTGTCAAAGGTCGTGTTGTCCGTGCCGAACCACTTGAGCGCGAGGCTGTGGATCGTCCCGTCGGCCGCGAGGACCTTGAGCGCGGCATTGACATACACCGCCGCCTGATCCCCGTCGCGAAAGCCGATGCGAAACTGCTCCGTGCCGAGCGTCTTGACCACGCGGTAGCTGCCGACCGTCTTGCTGCACGCTGCGCAGGAAAAACACAGCGCGAGCGCAAGCAGCAGCGCCGCAATCCGTTTTGTATGCTTCAAGGGAAGCCCTCCCAAATGAAAAATCAAAAAAGCGCACCGGAACCCGATGCGCTTTTTATCATACCGAATCTTGCACGGCGGTGCAAGAGGGAAAAGCTGAATTTTCTCTTACATTTTTGTCACGGCCGCTCATTGTAGCGCGCGAGGAACTGCTTCGTGCGCTCCTGCTGCGTGTCGCCGAAGACCTGCTCGGGCGCGCCCTGCTCGACAATGACGCCGCCGTCCATGAAGATGACCTTGTCGGCCACGGCGCGGGCAAAGGCCATCTCATGCGTGACGATGACCATGGTCATGTGCTCCTCGGCAAGGGCGCGGATGACCTTGAGCACCTCACCCGTGAGCTCTGGATCGAGCGCGGAGGTCGGCTCGTCGAAAAACAGGATCTCGGGGTTCATCTCGAGCGCGCGCGCGATGGCCACGCGCTGCTGCTGACCGCCGGAGAGCTGGCAAGGATAGGCATCGGCCTTGTCGCCGAGGCCCATTTTTTCGAGCGTCCTGCGCGCCGAGGCTTCGACCTCGGCACGGTCGCGCTTCTGGACGCAGATGGGTGCGTCCATGACGTTTTTGAGCACGGAGTAGTGCGGAAAAAGATTGAACTGCTGGAAAACGAGTCCGAAATAGTTGCGGATCTGCTTGAGCTCCGCCTTGTCGGCGTAGACGGCGGTGCCGTCGTCGCCGGTGCGCGCGGCGTAATGCCCGTCAAAGCAGACCTCGCCGGAGTCGATGCGCTCGAGCAGCGTGGCGCAGCGCAGCAGCGTGGATTTGCCGCTGCCGCTCGGGCCGATGATGGCCACGACCTCGCCCTTTTCGACGCTCAGGCTGATGTCCTTGAGGACGTGCAGCGTCCCGTTATTAAACGACTTTTTGACGTGATTGAGTTCCAATACGCTCATGACAGCACCTCCTTACTTATAGTAGTCCATGCGCTTTTCGATCTTGCCCATGACAAAATCAACGATGGCATTGAACACGAAGTAGAACACGCCCGCCACAAGGAACGGCATGAAGCTGGTCTGGGAGTTTGCGATCTGCTTGCCGATGGTGAACATCTCCTGATAGGAGACGGTGAAGGCCATGGACGTGTCCTTGACGAGCGTGACGACCTCGTTGGTGATGCTGGGCATGATGCGCTTGACGACCTGCGGCAGAATGATGCGCAGGAAAGTCTGCGCCCTGGTGTAGCCCAGGACGTTCGCCGCCTCATACTGCCCCACGGGGATGGACTCAATGCCGCCGCGGTAGATCTCGGCAAAATAGGCCGCGTAGTTGATGGCAAAGGCGATGACGACGGGGATGAGCTTGTTCTTGGCGACGGCCGTACCAAAGAGGTAGTACGGACCATAGGTCACGGCGAGCAGCTGCAGCATCAGCGGCGTGCCGCGCAAAACCGCGATCACAAAACGGGTCACGCTGGAAACGACCTTGTTCTTGCTCATACGCAGCAGCGTGATGAGCATGCCCAGCGGGAGCGAGAACAGGATCGTCAGAAAGAAAATGGCGCAGGTCTTGCCGAGGCCCTCGCTCATTTTCATGATCATCGTAAGTAAAGTCATAAAGGATCCTCACTGTTACGCACACGCTCCCGGCGGCCGCAAAAGCCTCCGGGAGACGTGATGGAATTTCTGTCGTGCTTACTTGTTCAGGTAGGTCAGGTTGTTGACGATGTCGGGATACTTCGCAGCGATCTTCGCGTAAGTGCCGTTGTCAACCAGCTGCTGCACCGCACCCTCGATGGCGTCGCACAGCTCCTGATCGCCGGAGCGGAAGGCAATGCCGTACTGCTCGGCACCCAGCTCCTCGTCGAGGATGGTGAAGCCGGCGTTTTCCTGCGCATAAGAAGTCGCCACGGGCTTGTCGACGATCACGGCGTCCACGGCGCCGCCGCCCAGCTCGGTGAAGCACTTGAGGAAGCTGTCACAGGTCGTGAGCTTGCCGAAGGTCTTGGCCAGGCTCTCAAGGTCGCCGCCCTCGGACAGGAGGGACTCGCCGGAGGTGCCCAGCTGCACGGCCACGTTCTTGCCGGCCAGATCCGCGGAGGACTTGATGTCGCTGCCTTCCTTGACCATGATGACCTGCGTGTTATCGTAGTAGGGCTTGGAGAGCACATAGCCGGCATCCTTCATGCTGTCGAGGATGGTCATGCCGGACCAGACACAGTCGCACTCTTTGGCATCGAGCTGCACCAGCTTCTGATCCCAGTTCACACCAAAGACCTGCAGGTCCCAGCCGAGCAGATCGCAGGCGGCCTGAGCGATCTCCACGTCAAAGCCGGTGAACTTGCCGTCGTCGCCCAGATAGCTGAACGGGGGATACTCGGGATCGACGCCCATAATGAACGTCTTCTTATCGCCGGCCTTATCCTTGCTTTCGCCCTTGCCGCAGGCGCACAGCGCCAGGCACATTGCCAGCGCCAGCACCAGCGCGAGCACTTTGGTCATCTTTTTCATGTCGGTTCTCCTTCATATCTCAAATTTTTGTTTTGCTTGTTAGCACGCTGTTATATTACCACATTAGCACGATAAAGCAAGACCTTTTTCGAATTTTGTTGTGCGGATGCTGCACAACCGTTTTTGCCCCCGCGCATACCCCGCCGCTCTTGCATTCGGGGCGCGAAACGGGTAAAATAAAGTTTTGTTGTTATTCTAATAAGAATCCGGAGGGATCTCGTCATGCGTTATGACGCCGGAAGCTGTGACGTCGCCGTCGTCGGCGCGGGCCACGCGGGCATTGAGGCCGCGCTGGCCGCCGCGCGGCTGGGACTGGACACCGTCTGCTTTACCATCAATATGGACGCCATCGGCAATATGCCCTGCAACCCCGCCATCGGCGGCACGGGCAAGGGCCACCTTGTGCGCGAGCTCGACGCGCTCGGCGGCGAGATGGCGCGTGCGGCCGATCGGGCCTGCATCCAGTACCGGATGCTCAACCGCGGCAAAGGGCCGGCCGTGCACTCGCTGCGCGCGCAGGCCGACCGGCGGAAGTATCAGGCCGTGATGAAGCACACGCTCGAGCTGCAGGCGAACCTGCGCGTCAAGCAGGCGGAGGTCGTGGCCGTCGAGACGGAGGACGGGCATGTCAGCGCTGTCGTGACGGCAAACGGTGCCGTGTACCGCTGCCGCGCCGCCGTGCTCGCCACGGGCACGTATCTGCACGGGCGCACGATCGTGGGCGATGTGCTGCGCGACTCCGGGCCGGACGGGCTGGCGGCCGCCGGCCCGCTGGCCGAGTGCTGCAAGGCGCTGGGGCTGCGCATGCGCCGGTTCAAGACCGGCACGCCGCCGCGCGTGAATGCGCGCACGGTCGACTTTTCGCACATGGAGCTGCAGCCGGGCGACGAGGAGATCGAGCCGTTCTCGTTTTCCACTACGCACCCGGTCGAGAACAAGGCCGTGTGCTACCTGACCTATACCAATGAGCGCACGCACGCCATCATCCGCGCGAACCTCGACCGCAGCCCCATCTACTCCGGCGTGATCGAGGGCGTCGGCCCGCGCTACTGCCCGTCCATCGAGACGAAGATCATGACCTTTCCCGACAAGCCGCGGCACCAGCTGTTCATCGAGCCGATGGGGCTGGACACGGAAGAGCTCTACATCCAGGGCTTCTCCTCCTCCCTGCCGGAGGACGTGCAGGTCGCAATGCTGCACACGCTGCCGGGACTCGAGCACGCGGAGATGACCCGCTGCGCCTACGCGATCGAATATGACTGCGTAGACCCGACGGAGCTGCTGCCGACGCTCGAGGCCAAGAAAGTGCCCGGCCTCTACGGCGCGGGGCAGTTCAACGGTTCGTCCGGCTACGAGGAGGCGGCCGTGCAGGGCTTCGTCGCGGGCGTGAACGCGGCGCTGAAGCTGCTGGGACGTGAGCCGATGATCCTCCGCCGCTCGGACGGGTACATCGGCACGCTCGTGGACGACCTCGTGACCAAGGGCACGAACGAACCGTACCGCATCATGACCTCCCGCTCGGAGTACCGCCTGCTGCACCGGCAGGACAACGCCGACGAGCGCCTGAGCGCCATCGGCCACCGCATCGGACTGGTATCGGACGCGCGCTTTGCCGCCGTGCAGGAAAAATACCGGCTGGTGGACGCCGAGTGCGCCCGGCTGGAGAAAACGCACCTCGCCCCGTCGGACGCCCTCGCCGCGATGCTCACCGCGCGCGGCACCGCGCCGACGAGCTCGGGCGTGAGCCTGGCCGACCTCCTGCGCCGGCCGCAGATCACCTATGCCGACCTTGCGCCCTTCGATTCCGCGCGGCCGGAGCTGCCGCGCGTCGTGACCGAGCAGGCGGAGATCCGGCTCAAGTACGCGGGCTACATCCAGCGCCAGCTGCGGCAGGTGGCGGAGTTCACCCGGCTCGAGGAGCGGCTGCTGCCGCAGGATCTCGACTATCGGGAGGTATCCTGTCTGCGGCTCGAGGCGCGGCAGAAGCTCAGCGACATCCGCCCCGCGAGCCTCGGCCAGGCCAGCCGCATCTCCGGCGTCTCCCCCGCCGACATCACGACGCTCATGGTCTATCTCGAGAGCCGCGAGGGGCAGAAATAAATAGAGCAGTTCCCGGACGGCGCAACGCCGTCCGGGAACTTTTTCTGCCGAAATGCATCTTACCCCTTGACAGATGCACCGGCGCATGGTAACTTAACTGTACCAACACGGTTAATACAGTTAATACGCTACAGAAAGTTGGTGTTGCACTACGATCTCGATCAATTACCGCGATTCCCGGCCGATCTACGAACAGGTGCGCGACGGGCTGCGCCGGCTGATCGTGTCCGGCACGCTGCCGCTGGGCGAAAAGCTGCCCTCGGTGCGCGAGCTGTCCACGCAGCTGACCATCAACCCGAACACGATCCAGCGCGCCTACCGCGAGCTGGAGACGGAGGGCTACATCTGCTCCGTCGCCGGACGCGGCAGCTACGTCTGCGCCCAGATCCCGGACGATCCCGCGCGGCAGGTCGCCCTGCTGCAGCAGTTCGACGCGGCCGTGCAGGAGCTGCTGTACCTCGGCATGCGCAGTGAGGAGCTGCGCCGCCGCATTCCCGAAGGAGGAACGAACCATGATTGAAGTCAAAGACGTCGTCAAAACGTTTGACGGCTTCCGCGCGCTCGACGGCGTGACCATGACCGTGCCGCGCGGCGCGGTGTACGGCCTCGTCGGGCCGAACGGCGCGGGCAAGTCCACGCTCATCCGCCATCTGACGGGCATCTACCGCCCGGACAGCGGCACGATCGACATCGACGGTCAGCCCGTGTACGAAAACCCGGCCGTCAAGGCGCGCATCGCCTACATCCCGGACGACGTGTTCTATTTCCCGCAGGCGACGATCCCGGACATGATGCGCTACTACCGCGGCATCTACCCAAAGTTCGACGCCGAGCGCTATCAGAAGCTCGGCAAGGTGTTTCAGCTCGACCCGAAGCGGCAGATCCGCCGCCTGTCCAAGGGTATGCAGAAGCAGGCCGCGTTCTGGCTGGCGATGAGCCTGCGGCCGGACGTGCTCATCCTCGACGAGCCGGTCGACGGGCTCGACCCCGTCATGCGCCGTCAGGTCTGGAATCTTGTGCTGGCCGACGTCGCCGAAAACGGCACGACCGTGCTCATCTCGTCGCACAACCTGCGCGAGCTTGAGGACGTGTGCGACCATGTGGGCATCATGAACGGCGGCAAGGTCCTGCTCGAGCATCCGCTCGCGGAGCTGCAGTCCAACATCGTCAAGGTGTTCGTCGCCCTGCCGGACGAGGCGAAGCTGCCCGATGGGCTCGACATCCTGCACCAGAGCAGTCAGGGCCACCTGTACACGCTCATCGTGCACGGCGACGCCGCCGAGGTCATGAACCGGCTCTCGACCGCGCAGCCGCAGTATCTCGACGTCGTGCCGCTGACGCTCGAGGAGATCTTTATTTATGAACTGGGAGGTGCAGACTATGCCGTCAAAGACATCCTTCTGTAACGGAACGGAGTTTCGCAAGTGCCTGTCGCGCTGGTGGCCGCTGTGGGTCATCTACGGCGTGATCCTGTTTATCATGCTGCCGGGTGTGCTGCTCAACGCGCGCTCGACGATACCGTATGTGTCGACCGAGCAGATCAGCTACCTCTCGAACGTCATTCTCTCCGAGACGCAGATGCTGCTGCCGCTGACAGCGTTTTGCGCGGGCCTGCTCGCAGCCGCCGCCATGTTCGGCTATCTGTACACGCCGCGCGGCGCGGGGCTGGCAGCGTCGCTGCCCATAAAGCGCGGGTGTATGTTCCGCACGCATCTGCTGGCGGGGCTTGCGATGCTGCTGTCGGCAGAGGTCGTAGTGTTCGGTCTTGCCGTGCTCATCGAGGCGGTGCGCTTCACGCTCGTCATCGAGCCGCTGCTCATCTGGCTGGGCATACTCGCGCTCGAGACGGTCGTGTTCTACGGCATCGCCGTGCTGTGCGCCATGTTCACCGGCCACGTGGTCATGCTGCCGTGCCTGTACCTGCTCGTGAACTTCATCGCCGTGGGCTTCCAGGTGCTCATCGAATCCGTGCTCTACACGTTCGTGTACGGCATGTCGGGCATGATGGATCTGCCGGTCGACTGGCTCTCCCCGCTGGTGCTGTTCATGCGGCGCACAAGTGTCGGTCACGCCGATCTGGTGCGCCCGATCAGCGGCACGGAGGCGGAGGTCGCCATTTCCAACTTCTCCGGCTGGACCTATCCGCTCGTCTGGGCGGCGTTCGCGCTGCTGCTGCTCGTGTGCGCGGGTCAGCTCTACCGGCGCCGCCGCATGGAGAGTGCGGGCGACACCGTCGCCATCCCGGTGCTCAAGCCGGTGCTGAAGTATATCGTGGCGCTCTTCGCCGGGCTGGCGCTGCCGGTCGGCGTGTACGGCATGCTGCTCAACGTGCCGGCCTACCGGGCACATCTGGCGCCGTTCCTGCTGCTGGCAGTCCTCGGCGCAGCGCTCGGCTTTGTCATCAGCGAGATGGTCATCCGCAAGTCCCTGCGCATCCCGCGCACGGTCTGGCGCGGCTGCGCGGTCACAGCGGCCGTGTGCTGCCTCGTCGTGGTCGGCGCGAAGTGCGACCTCACGGGCTACGCCCGCCGCATCCCGGATACCGCGCAGGTCAAAAGCGCGCGCATCATCTGCAACGGTTACAACACCGCGCTCACCGAGGCGGAGAACATCCAGGCCGTGGAGGACATCCACCGCGCCGTCGTGGCGGAGCGCGAAAAGATCACGGACGACACCAGCATCACCAGTCTGCAGCTGACCTACAAGCTCTCGAACGGCAAGGTGCTGATGCGCGAATACACGCTCCCCGACACGAGCACGCATCTGGCGCAGATCGAGCAGGTGCTCAACTGCGACGAAGCGCGCGCCACGCGCAACACGCCGGCGCTGCCCGTGACGCTCGAGCACCTCACCTACGCCAACATCGGCTATGAGACCGAAAGCGGCGACTACCTCTACATGGAGCTCACGGCCGAGCAGGCGCTCGACCTGTACGAAAACGCCATCGTGCCCGACTGCGCGGACGGCACCATGGGCCGCGCCTGGCTGACCGACAGCGGCACGCGGCAGAGCACGGCCTACGCCGTGACCATCGGTTATCAGCTCAGCCAGTACGACCCGGCAACAGGCGAAACGACCTACGCCGACGTCGACTACACCCCGCTGACCGATTCCACGCGCACGCTCGCGTGGCTGCGCGCGCACGGCATCGAGCCGCTGCTCGAGGGTGACTCGATCAAGTACGGCGGCGATGCCGACACGCAGCCGGCCATCAACACCTACGAAACGGCCGACAGCAGCTCCGGCAGATAAACCGCACAAATGCATCCGCCGCCCGCACAGGATCTGTGCGGGCGGTTTTTTGCCGCGCGTTCATAAATCAGACGCAGTGTTCACAAATGCTTTCGGGAATATTTGAAAAATCTTCGCCCTTTGTTCATGCGCGTGTTACAAATATCGACTACGATATAGACACTTCAAAAACAACACAGCCGGGAGGCAAACAACATGAACGACGCTTCCAATTTCCCCGAAAGCGAACAGCCGGAACAAAACCCCACAGCATCGAACGCAGCCCAAGAGGCGGACGCGAACACATCCGCGCAGGCACAGACGCCCGCGGACGACAACGCCGCCACGGCGCGCACCTGCCCGCAGTGCGGTGCGGCGCTCAAGCCGGGCGCCAGCTTCTGCGCAAACTGCGGCGCGCCGGTGGACGACAGTGACGACGTGACCTACCACATCGTCCGCCCAGAGGCCGAACGCAGCTATGAAGACGCGAACTTCCAGCCCAGCGACGACGCGGCCAATACCCCGCCGCGCTACTACACGCCGGACGCCGACGCATGGGCGGAAAAGCCCAAACGCAAGCACCGCGCCCGCAGGCCCAGGACCGCGCGCACGCCCGAACAGAAGCGTCTCATCACACGCATCGCGTGCCTGTGCCTCGTGTGTGCACTGCTGGGCGGGCTCGGCGGCGGCGCAGTCGCGGGGCTCATCAACCGCTCCGGCAAGAGCGCGGGAAGCTCCGCCTCCGCTTCGAGCGGCACACTCGTGACGCAGCCGGTCAAAGCCGACACCAGCTCCGCCTCGTCGATCTATGATCTGGCATGCAAGCAGGTCGTCGCCATCACGACGGAAGTGACCTACACCAACTACTTCGGCCAGACCAGCTCCCAGGCGAGCTGCGGCAGCGGCTTTTTCATCACGGATGACGGCTATGTGCTCACAAACTACCACGTCATCTCCACCGCGCACCAGTACGGCTACAGCGTGTCCGTGCTCACCTACGACGGCACGACCTATCAGGCGACCATCGTCGGCGTGGACGAGGACAATGACATCGCCCTGCTCAAGGTCGACGCCACCGGCGTGACGCCCGTCACCTTCGGCGACAGCGACAGCATGGCCGTCGGCGACACGGTGTATGCCGTGGGCAACCCGCTCGGCGAACTGGAGTTCACCATGACGAGCGGCATGATCAGCGCGCTCGACCGCACCATTACCACCTCCGACGGCACCGACAGCGGCATCAACATGTTCCAGATCGACGCTGCCGTCAACGCCGGCAACTCCGGCGGCCCGGTGTACAACACCTCCGGTCAGGTCATCGGCATCGTGACCGCGAAATACAGCTCCTCCGGCGTGGAGGGTCTGGGCTTCGCCATCCCGGTCAATGACGCCGTGGCCATCGCAAACGACCTGATGAAAAACGGCACCGTGACTGACCGCGCTCAGCTTGGCATCACGCTGCAGGCCATCCCGTCGAGCGCCGCGCAGTACTACAACATGCCGGACGGCGCGTATGTCAACGCCGTCAACAGCGGCAGCTGCGCCGAGAAGGCCGGCCTGAAGGCGGGCGACATCATCACCGCCATCGACGACACGACCGTCTCCTCCGGCGACGCGCTGCGCAGTGCCCTGCGCGGCTACTCCGCCGGCGAGAGCGCCACGCTGACCGTCTCGCGCAACGGCGAGACGCTGACGCTGACCGTCACATTCGACCGCGCCAGCGACAGCACGAAGTAAGCGCATCCCCTCTCTATCGTCCATCGGCGGCGGG
>OKVC01000959.1_pt1 | contig 10376 bp, 13 predicted proteins | sample 1606641 | NCBI WGS metagenome assembly OKVC01 (sample SAMEA3882518, study PRJEB24775) | human gut metagenome | biome: human-associated habitat; feature: intestine environment; material: feces | place: Netherlands | collected 2009/2010
TCTTTCGCACGCTGCTGAACTGTCTTAAATGCATTATTTACGAGGATTGCTATAAAAAGAACAGAGAAATTTATTGAAAGAGATGCTTGCAAAAAGGGTATCTCTTTTTGTGTTGATTTTTGCAGCGGATGTTTCAAATCTGCATTGAGAAATCAGAATGATTACAGTATAATGAATGAAGAATTTAACCGAACAAACTGCGGAGCAGTTATTCGGTGCAGAGCTACGCAGCGAAGCGGATGATTTTATCCGCCTGAATACAAATACAACAGGAGAGATACATGAAAATATATTTAGCCCCCCTTGAGGGAATCACAGGATATACATACAGAAGGGCACTGTACCAGTGCTTTGGAGGTTTTGATAAATATTTTATTCCTTTTATTCTTCCAAACCAGAAAGGACATCTCAGCACCAGAGAAAAGAAAGACATTATGCCTGAGAATAATGAGGGGATGTATGCTGTTCCCCAGATTTTGACAAAGAATGCAGAGGATTTTATCCAGACAGCGGAAACACTGCAGGAATACGGTTATAATGAAGTGAATCTGAATCTTGGCTGTCCGTCAAAGACTGTTGTGACAAAGGGAAGAGGCGCAGGATTTCTGGACAGACCGGATGAGCTGGATAAATTTCTGGATGAGATTTTCAGTAAATGTGATATGAAGATTTCCATTAAGACCCGTCTGGGGATGGATGATCCGGAAGAATTTGAGGATCTGCTGACGATTTACAAAAAATATCCACTGGAAGAGCTGATTGTTCACGCAAGAGTGCAGAAAGACTATTACAAAAATACGCCACGTCTGGAAACATTTGGGGAGGCAGTGGAGCAGGCAAAGAGTCCGGTATGCTATAACGGAGATATTGTCACAGCAGATGACTGTACCAGATTACAGGAAATGTTTCCGACCCTGGACTGCATTATGACAGGCAGAGGAACACTGAAGAATCCTGCACTTGCCAGAGAGATCCGTGGCGGTGCACCTGCGTCAAAGGAAGAAATCCGCAGATTTCATGATATGATGTACAATGAATACTGTGAAGACCTGTCCGGAGACAGAAATATCCTGTTCCGTATGAAAGAATTATGGTCTTATCTGGCACCTATGTTTACAAACAATAAAAAATATGCCAAAAAGATTAAGAAGGCTGAAAAATGTGTGGTATATGAAAATGCAGTCAGAGAATTATTTGGCTGTGAACAGCTAATTGGAGAAGTATCATACCGTTGCTCCTGATACAGATTTTTGCATTTCAGGTAAACCGCAGACAGATGACAGAGATTATATGCTCCGGGATGTGACCAGAACACAGGGAATGCAGGAAGTAAAGAAGGGAAATCTGGATGTTCTGGTTCAGATTCAGTCTTTTGATGAGATTGATACAATCACGGATAACTTTAAGGTTAAAATGTTTTTTATTAAGAAGGAGAAAAAAGAATCCTATGAAATCACATTTATTTCGGATGAAATATCTATTGGCAGGTATCTATATTATTTGTGTTGTATTTACCTGCTTTAACGCCAGATTTTACCATACGCCTCTGGCGAAGATATCTTCAGTAACAGAAAAGGAAACAATGAGCAGAAAGGGAACCAGGGATGCAGAAGAGTATTATTATACTCAGAAAATTACAGCGCGTATATTAAACGGTACCCATAAAGGGGAAGAGATTTCTATTTCTAATGAATATACCACGTCTCAGGTTCAGAATCAGAAATATCACAGAGGAGACACTGTTCTTTTAAGCGGCTCAAGGGAAAATCCAGGGAAATCCATACGTTCCGTAAAGCGTGATGGTTATCTGGCATTGCTGGCAGGTGGTCTGTTTTTTCTTCTGATCTGTATTACAGGAAAACAGGGATTCTATACGATCATATCGCTGATATTGAACACAGTTATATTCGCGTTTGGATTTCAGGCTTTTATGAAAGGGGAAAATATCTTAAATATCTGCAATGTAATTGCTTTTCTTTTTTCGATAACAACTCTGATCTGTCTGAATGGAATCCACAGAAAAACATGGGCTTCTGTTATTTCAACCATATGCGTACTGTTTCTGATCATGGCATTATTTGAATTTTCTGTTCAGTTTTTTGGAGATCTGGATTATTCCAATCTGGAATATCTGGGGAGTATGAGTAATTCTGCTGATATATTCTGGACAGATATTATGCTGACAGGACTTGGCGCTATCATGGACGTAGCTGTAACCATCAGTGCCGCAACAGGGGAAATTGTCCGGAAAAATCCAGATGTTTCTCTGAGAAAATTAATACATTCAGGACGGGAAATCGGATATGACATTATGGGAACCATGATAAATGTGTTGCTTTTTGTTCTGGCAAGCGGCATGATTCCTATGTTTATACTGAAAATGAATAATGAAATCAGGTTTATAACGATCATACGATATCATATTCCATATGATATCTGTCGTTTTTTGATTGAAAGTATAGGAATTGTACTGGCAATCCCTGTATCTGTTTTTATTTCTTCTATTATCATGAAACTACCATTTCTGAAAAGGAGCGACAAAAAATGATAATTTTTCTTGCACTGGTGTTGATTATTTTAATGATTCTGATTGGTGGGGAGCGCGGAGCAGTTTCTCTTATCACACTGGCCGGTAATATTGTAATTCTGTTTATTTCGATTCTTCTGATGTCCATTGGTTTCCCGGCGCTGCTTCTGATATTGGCTGCAGGGGCAGGAGTCTGCTATAATTCCCTGTTCTACCAGAATGGAAACAATCCAAAGACACGGGCGGCTTTTCTGGCTACCTTGCTTGTGATGCTGCTTTTATTTATTCCGATTTATCTTATTATATGGAGATCAGCAAGCTATGGACTGAATGAGCTTCAGCTTTCAGAAGATGATTTTATGTATTATTACAGTACGGATATCCATATTAATATGCTTCATGTGGCAGTTTTTGTAACTGTTTTCAGTACTCTTGGAGCGGTTATTGATACTGCTTTATCTGTAACTTCTTCTGTATATGAAGTCTGGACACATAAAAACAGCCTGACAGCGAAAGAACTTACTTCTTCCGGCTATCAGGTTGGAAAAGAAATTATAGGAACAACTGTAAATACGCTGCTTTTTGCTTATCTTGGAGGCTCTATTCTGTTATTTGCCTATGTTCAGACACAGCAATATAACCTGGAAATTATTCTCAATTCCAAATTTCTTTTTCAGGATGTTGCAATCATGCTGTCTGGGGCGATTGCCTGCCTTTTTACAGTACCGGTATCAATCAGATGCGTGATCCGCCAGATCCATCATGCTACATCTGAAACAGATCACAGCTGATCGGATTTGTTTTCACAGTCTTTGCAGATTCCATGAAGCATATCTCCGCTGCACTGCAGACGGAAACCATGATCCCGGAACAGATGCGCAAAGAGAACATTAGAAGGATTGGAATTAATTCTGTTCTTTTTTGTCCATACATTATCCTGTAAAATGGGTCGTATCTGGAGCAGTATCTTTTGATGTATTATCTATTATCAGCAGTATATAGTATCGCTTCTCGACTTACATTTCTTTTGTGATGCTGTATATAAAAGGACTAACTGTCTGTGGGGAGCAGTCATACTACATATAATCTATAATGCAGTAGGAGCAATGATTATAATTCAATGAAGTAATTTTTATGAGGTGATTTTATGTGTGAAAATGAAAAAAAGAAATATCATTCCATTGAGATGACCACAGGATCTCTCTGGAAAAATATACTTCTCTTCAGCCTTCCTCTTATGGGATCACAGGTACTGGAGGTTCTTTTTAACTTAAGCGATGTTGCCGTTGTTGGACGGTTTGCAGATTATATGGCACTAGGTGCCGTTGGCTCCACAACTTTGCTGGTTACTCTGTTTACCGGAATCCTTATCGGAATGGGTGCCGGTGTCAATGTCCGCGTAGCTCACGAACTGGGTGCCGGTAATAAAAAAGGCACAGAAGAAACAATCCATACTTCTCTTCTTTTGTGCGCAATCACAGGTCTGCTCGTCTGCGCCATCTGTCTTCTGTTTTCCGGGCGGATGCTGTCCATGATGAACACGAAGCCGGAACTTATTGATCAGGCTATTTTATATATGAAGATCTATTCCCTGGGAATGCCTGCAATGGCCGTATACAATTTCGGAAACGGCGTATTAAGTGCCATAGGCGATACGAAACGACCATTGATCTACCTTTCCATTGCAGGTGTGGTCAATGTTCTTCTGAATCTGTTTTTTGTTATTGTCTGTCATATGGCAGCCGCAGGCGTTGCAACAGCCAGCGCAATTTCTCTGTATATCTCTGCTTCTCTGGTGATGATCCATCTCCTCAGAAGAACCGATGACTGCAAAGTGTCTCTGCGCAAAATCCGTCTGCACCCCAAGGCCTGCAAAGCAGTTCTCATGCTTGGCATCCCTACAGGTCTTCAGAACGGAATCTTTGCTATTGCAAACCTGTTTGTGCAGACTGGTGTCAACTCTTTTGATGCAGTGATGGTTTCCGGAAATGCAGCTGCTGCAAATGCTGACTCCCTGATCTATAATGTCATGTTTTCTTTTTATACTGCATGTGCAAGCTTTATCGGTCAGAACTGGGGTGCCGGTAATAAAAAACGAATGCTGAAATCTTATAAGGTCAGCCTTACATATGCCTTCATCTTCGGTGCAATCCTGGGTGGACTACTCCTTGTATTTGGCCCACAGTTTCTTTCTCTGTTCGCTACGGAACCAACAGTTATTGATGCTGGTATGCAGAGGATTCGTATTATGGCATTCAGCTATGCGTTTAGCTGTTTTATGGATGGCAGTATCGCCGCATCCCGAGGCATCGGAAAAAGTATTCCGCCTACCATTATCGTTATCCTGGGCTCCTGCGTATTTCGTATTGTCTGGATTTATACAGTATTTGCACATTTCCAGACGATTTCATCACTGTATCTTTTGTATATCTTCTCATGGGGAATTACAGGACTTGCAGAAACTCTGTTTTTTGTTGTAAGTTTTAACATAATATATAGCAAGAATTCTCCTTCCTCTATAGGTGGGAGATGAATTGCAAAAAAAACAGAAAAGAACGCTTGTTCTGCAATGCGATTCATGGTATAATAGAATCAGTCGATAAGGTAAAAGATCAAAAAAGGACTGTTTTTATGGAAAAAATAGATCACAATGCACATTCAGTATATTTGATGTATTATCATCTGATCATGGTGGTAAAATATCGAAGAAAAGTTATCAATGATCCAATTTCAGAAAGAGCAAAAGAAATATGGGAATATATTGCACCCCGATATGGAATTGTTTTGGAGGAATGGAATCATGATATTGACCATGTGCATGTAATGTTTCGTGCACAGCCTAAAACGGAACTCAGTAAATTTATCAATGCATATAAAAGTGCCAGCAGCAGGCTGCTGAAAAAAGAGTATCCGGAAATCCGGGAAAAACTTTGGAAAGAAGCATTCTGGAGCCAGAGTTTCTGCCTTTTGACGGCAGGAGGGGCACCAGTAGAAGTGATCCGTCAATACATCGAAACCCAGGGAGAGAAAAAGCATTGAACATAGCATATCGTTTCCGGATCTATCCAACAGAAGAACAGAAGATACTTCTGGGAAAAACATTTGGCTGTTGCCGTTTTCTGTATAACCAGATGCTTAATGACAAGATCCGGGAGTATAAAAAGACGAAAAAACTGTTAAAAAATACACCAGCCATGTATAAAAAGGAGTATCCATTTCTGAAAGAAGTAGATTCGCTGGCACTGGCAAATGTTCAGCTTCATCTGGAGAAAGCATATAAGAATTTTTTCCGTGATCCCAAGGTTGGATTTCCACGTTTCAAGTCAAAACATCACTCCAAAAACAGCTACACAACAAATGTAGTCAACGGAAATATTCTGGTAGAAGATAAGCGGATCCGGCTTCCCAAATTAAAATGGATCTCCATGAAAAAACACAGGGAGCCTGCAGAAAACTGCCGCCTGAAATCAGTGACAGTCCGTATGGAGCCATCCGGAAAGTATTTTGCAAGTCTGCTGTATGAAGGATACAGCTGCGAAAACCAAGCAGCAGATGAAGATTACAGCAATGCCAAAATACTGGGGATTGATTATGCGATGCAGGGGATGGCAGTGTTTTCAGAAGAGATTGAGCTTGAAAAAGCAGGATTTTTCAGAAGAAATGAAAAAAGGCTGGCAAGGGAGCAGCGTAAACTGTCGAGATGTGTAAAAGAAAGCCGCAATTATGTGCGGCAGAAAAAGAAAGTTGCCAGGTGCCATGAAAAAATACGAAACCAGAGAAGAGATTATCTGCATAAACTGAGCCGCAGGATCACAGACCAGTACGATATAGTCGCGGTAGAAGATATTGATATGAAAGCGATGAGCCAGTGCCTGCATTTTGGGAAAAGTGTACAGGATAATGGATACGGGATGTTCCGGAATATGCTGGATTATAAGCTTGCCTGGAAGGGAAAGAAATTAGTAAAGATAGACCGCTTTTTCCCTTCAAGCAAAAAATGCAGTAAATGCGGAAAGATAAAAAAAGAGCTGGGATTATCCGAAAGAGTATACCGCTGCACGTGTGGAAATGAGATGGACAGAGATCGAAATGCAGCGATCAATATCCGTGAAGAGGCAAGAAGGATGCTGGCAGTATAAACTGTCCATATCCGGACAATAAGTAAGAAAATACGCCCGTGTCCGGGCAAAAAGAATCGCGGGGCACGCGAGGATAGCTTGTAGATACTTGGCTCAGTAGAGTCATTGAGCAAGAAGCCCCCACTTCAAAATCTGGGATTTAAGTGGTGGGAGCATGTCACGTACAAAAATAACAGCCACACAAATGTTCCGATTGTGCAACTGCTCCGAAGATGATACAATATCTTTGCCAAAGTACGGAATCTCTTCGGAGATTCTTGAGCCGTCCCTGCTACCAACAGGGGCGGTTTTTATTATAATAATTCAGAGATCACAATTGATAAATCGGGATATATACATACTGGAATTTCATCGTCGAAAGAATACAATCCGGTACCCGATTCATTTTCAAAATCGTAGACATTTACGATACCTTTCAGGGGATTTATAATCCAATATTCTCTGACTCCGGCCATCCGGTATTTAAATAATTTTATTCCGTAATCTTTACTCTGGGTAGCAGGAGAAACAACCTCAATTACCCAGTCAGGTGCACCATGACAACCTTTTTCATCTACTTTGTCCGGTGAGCAGACAACTGTTAAGTCTGGTTCGACATAGTTCTTGTTATCTTCATTCAGGAACACTGCAAATGGAGAAACATATGGTTTACAGGATCCGCTTTTACTTTTAATGTAATTGCGGATAGTAGCATACAGTTCACCGACGATTACCTGATGCCTGGTATTAGGTGGTGCCATCATATAGATCTGTCCATCAATCAGCTCTGCACGTTCACCATCCGGAAGAGCGTAGATGTCATCTATTGTATAAATCCGTTCTTTGGGTAATGGCATAATGAAAACTCCTTTCTCCAATCCATTGAGACAGTTACTTACTATAATTTCTTTAAGTTTTTACGAGGACCTTTTTCAAGTAAAATTTTATATGGTTCAGGCATTTCATAGTTTCCCCAACGTGTGTACAAAACCTCTTTGAGCAAAACTGGATGTAAATATCTCTGAACAACTTCTATTATTTGCTCTGAGAAATTTTTTAAATCAGATATATCTGAAATTGGCATACGAATTTCATTTTTATTTATATCCGGAAGAATCAATAATTTTTGCGTTCCGGATAACGAAATACGGCAAATCCATTTTCTTACATTTTTCTCATACAAAACAGCAGTATAGGATCCTGTATGCTTAAGGCTGATTTTATTCACGTCAATGGTATTCTTCAGGACATCTTTGATTTCAGAAAGAATATCCCAATGTTCGTTTGTTTGTATATTGGGAGCTGATACATTTGAACTGGTAACAGTAGTGTTAAGAGCTGCCTGGATTTTATCAGTCAACAATTCATTTATGTAATCGGTTAGTGCTTTTTCTACAATAGGTCGAAACTTTTCTATCACAGACTGCGTTTTTGCACCTTTATATACTGGCTGAAGAAAAAGCTTGATAAAATCATCAGTCGGATTTTTAAACTGATTTTCGATAAAATTTTTAAATAAACTATTGTATTTCAATAATGAAGCAGAGTCCATAATTTCAGAGATATTAAGATTTTGTTTTTTAAATTTATTCAACTGAGAAATTTCTGCATCTTTGATATTAAGAAGATTGATATCTAGGAAAGGCTCTTTATCCATTTTGTTTGTGTCATCTAAATCTGTATAGAACTTATATTCTATACCATTGGTAAGAATAGCAAATTTAGCAGGCGTTGACACGAAATAGCGAAATAACTGAGAACTATGCCGGTCTAATTTCTTATTTACAGATTTAGCTTCAATAAGAATAACAGGATCTTTACCCATCAGGATGGCATAATCAACCTTTTCTCCTTTTTTAATTCCAATATCAGCTGTGTATTCTGGACAAAATTCTAAAGGATTAAACACATCATATCCAAGAAGCTGAAAAAAAGGAACAATCAGAGACATTTTTGTAGCCTCTTCGGTTTGAAGAGTATCCTTGATATTTTCAAGACGCTCGGTGTATTTTTTTAATTCATCTTTGAATTCCATAATGGAAATCCTCCCTCTGTGGTATAGACAATTTTAATGCAGACTATTTTCCTAACCTCAATTCAATTAATTTTTGATGATATCCCGTTATTCGAGATATCTGTTCAATAGTAAAATCCTTATATTCTTCCAATAGCGAATCTGGTAATAACAGCTCCGTTCTTTAATCTGCTGATGAAATCATATGTATCACCGCAAATGGTTCGAAATAAATGACATAATTATCAACAACAGCGTATACACCGTATTTAGCATGGTAACACTGCATAGCCTCTTTTAAATATTCCTCCGTAGCATCCAGATATTCAGCCATCTCCTAAAGATTCCCACATCCTGCTTCGTAAGCCCTGATCAGGCCGGCAAGCCCAATCTTTAGATTATACCCATAAAGCCGAGCCCGATATTCCTGCTTTCGGCTTTCTACCTTATTCTGGTCTAAAATGTTTCCGGAGCTGGTGCGATAATGCCCGATTTCTTCGGCAAGCACACAAGATTTTTCTGCTTGTGTTTCTATATCCTTTCGGATTGCTATGCGACTGCCGCGGATCAGGCCATCATGTTCAGTAAGAGGTTGTTCTTTAACAAGTAACCCTTCTTGATCGGCAGCAGTCAGTAATTGTTCGTAATTCAATTGGGATCACCCCTTTAGCGATTAAAATAAAACGGTTCTCTCTAAGCTGTTTGCTTGTAGTCAACAACTGCAATTTCAGTCAGCATACCTTTAACTTTTTGAATAATTTCTTCAATTCGTTCAAGTGTTTCACCATTTAAGTATTCTTCCCCACATTGAGAACACTTTTCACAAGGAACATTCTTGATAATGATATAGCATCCCTGATAATCAGTCATGTAAGTTGTTGTAGAAGATTCAATATTACCTTTGCAGTAAAAACAAGTCATTATGCATTCTCCTTTCTGGTTTTGAAATCAGATTCCCATTTATCAAAACTGGGGAAATAAGCTGTTATAAGGAACAAATCCGATTCGTGATTTCCGATGACTACATGAAGATATTTATCTTCGATGCTCATCCCCAGAATTAAACAACTGGGGTAAGGATAATCATCTGGATATTGTTCGATGATTTCTCCATTCATAATACAGGCTATTACATCTTTTAAGAATATCCTACGCTGTTCCAGCCTTTTAGCTGCGTGGAGTGTAATACGAATGTTTTTAGGTATACATAGTTTACGCAATTCCAATATATCTAATGCCATATCATTCCTCCCATTTTGAATCATCATTCATAATATCCAAATCATGCTGAACACCTTCGGGTGTTTGCTCAACATCCGTCCGGGCATGAGCTGCAAGAAGATCTTCTTCCATCTGCTGGGCGGAGAGAAGGTTCTTAGAGTAGGCGAGAACCTTTCTCTGGTTATGAGGAGACAACTGATTGCAGATTTCTATGATTTCCTTGCACTGAGCAGAGACGGAAGAGTTCTGAACAGATTCTGCTTTATAGGGAGTTCTTTCCATAGGAACGTCAAAACCCATAAGCCATGCTTCACTTACGTTCAATGCATTTCCTAGAATAAAAAGCTTTTCTTGGTTAGGCTCTGTTTTTCCAGAACAGTATTGACTTATATCTGACTTATTCATTTTTACACTATACTTTTGACAATATGGAACAGTCAGATTAAGAATATCAACCTGCCGAAGTCCGCGCATATTCATTATTGTTTTTAAACGA
>OKVC01000961.1_pt1 | contig 10372 bp, 9 predicted proteins | sample 1606641 | NCBI WGS metagenome assembly OKVC01 (sample SAMEA3882518, study PRJEB24775) | human gut metagenome | biome: human-associated habitat; feature: intestine environment; material: feces | place: Netherlands | collected 2009/2010
AGGTTAAAGGGTTTATGCCGCCAGAGGGCGGCATAAACCGTCAAACACCCACCGGCAGAGCCGTTGGGCAGTTCTACGGATGGCATAACTTTTTTGGAAATTTTGAGAAAGTGATGTCAGTTTTTTTATTTTATCAGGGATTGAAAGGCAGAGAAACAAGAAATTTTTATGCCATTCAATAAATCTGTATACAGAATAAGCCAGTAAGGGCAGGAAAACAGTGGAAAGGAGAAAGATAGCCTCATGAGATAAGGTGCGCACCGCTATCGGTATGAGGCTATAAAGGTATTAGAATTATTTGCAGGAACCAGAAGCATCGGAAAGGCTTTTGAGAAAAGAGGTCATGAAGTATTCAGTGTGGAGTGGTCGAGGGATTTTGAAAACATCAATTTATATGAAGATATCAGTAAGGTGACAGCTGATGACATCAGGAGTCTCTTTGGCACACCGGATGTGATATGGGCAAGTCCTGACTGCACCACGTTCAGCATTGCGGCAATCAGTCATCACAGAAGAAAGAATCCTGCTACAGGGAGTCTGGAACCAATCAGTGAGTATGCAAAATTCTGTGACAGAGTGGATCGGCATGTGCTGAAACTTATTGAAGAGCTGCAACCGAGGTATTATTTTATCGAAAATCCAAGAGGCGGCATGAGGAAGATGGAGTGGATGAGAAGTCTGCCGAGATATACGGTAACGTATTGCCAGTATGGTGACAACCGTATGAAACCAACTGATATTTGGACAAATCATCCTGCCCCTGATTTTTTACCAATGTGCCACAATGGGGATTCCTGTCATGTGGCAGCTCCGAGAGGAAGCAAGACGGGAACACAGGGGTTAAAGGGTTCAAGAGAACGGAGCGTGATACCACAGAAGTTGTGTGAGCATATTGTGGATATTTGTGAAATGTAAGCAGGAGAGGAGATGGAAGGAAATGGAGAGCGGAAAAGTCAGAAAAGCATTTTACATTGAGGAGGATATACTGGAACAGGTTGATTCCCTGCTCCAGCAGGCGGATGTGAGATCAAGAAATGAATTTGTAAATCAGGCACTGAGGTTTTATATCGGTTACCTGACCTCAGAAAAAATAGAAAATTATATGCTCTCAACCATCTCCTCTGTCATGCATGCAACGGTAAAGGACAGCGAGAACCGCATGGCTCGTGCAATGTATAAACTTGCAGTGGAAACTTCCAAGCTGTCCCATGTGATCGCATACAGCCATGGTGTGGATGAGCAGGCACTCGGAAAGCTGCAGGCGAAGTGTGCAGAAGAGGTGAAACGGATTAATGGAGCAGTGAGGTTTGAGGAGGCATATCAATATCAGCAGGGGGATCGTTTTTAAGAAATAATTTATTGAAATGCGGTAAGACTTACAGTATGATAAAAGAAAAGGAAGGAGTGGTACATGATGACACAGATGAAGGAACGGGCAGTTGAATTGATAGAACGTATTCCAGATGAAAAAATGTTTTATGTGATTAATATTCTTCAGAATCTTGAGGAAATGTCATCCAACAGACCTGCAGATAAGAAACAGGCAATGGAAGCACTCCAGAATGTGCTGAAGTTCAGCGGAAGATTACCAGAAGATTTTGACGCAGACAAGGAATTACAGGAGGCAAGGGAGGAAAAGTATGGTAATATTGGTTGACACAAATATTATTATAGATGCACTTGCCAATCGGGAACCATATGCTGATGATGCAAAAAGAATTATGGAAAAATGTGCGGCAAGGGAAATAACAGGAATACTTGCGGCACATAGCATACCAAACTTGTTTTATATTCTTAGAAAAAATTTCAGTCAGGAAGAAAGAAGATTTCTTCTGAAAAATTTATGTGAGATATTTCAGATTTCTGACTTGAATGAAAAGAAGATAGTAGCTGCATTGGAAAACAATGTATTTTCAGATTTTGAAGATGGTCTGCAGGAAGAATGTGCAGTTGAGTCTATGGCAGATTATATTGTTACACGAAATCCGGCTGATTTTAAGCATTCAAGAGTAAAAGTAATTCTCCCAGATGAGTTGTTGAGAGAGTTAGAAAAAAATTAATTATCAGAAGGGAATACAGGACCATTACTTCGGTAGTGGTCTTTTCTGTACTCTTAAAAGCTGTGAATTTATGAGGAGGAAACATAGTTGAAAGATTTTGAAGGGTTCATTAAGAACTATGCTACCAGAGATTTTATCTATTTTTTTGCAGAAAAATCTATTGAAATATATAAAAATCAAGTAGAAAAATTAGATGAACATTTGGTATGTAATATTACATTTCCTTTAAACATTATTCAGCATGGTTTTATACATAAGCAGGCAAAAGTCATGTTATCGGCATGGGATATTCCAAACATGGCATATCTTTCTATCACGAATTCCAATGATTACAGAAATGATATTATGACAGAACAATTAGCAGGAAGAGTGGTCAACCTGTATCGTGGGTATGAAAATAAGCATTCAGGAAGTGAATATATTGGAAATAATGGACTGCCTAGTATATTCAAATATTTGATGGGAATGTCATATGAACAATTTAAATACGCAAATCCGGCATGGATATATCAGAACTATAACCGCAATTACCATATGCTGATCGGTTCGCCTAATATTAACAGGAAAAAAATAGTTGATATCAATGTGATTACAAACGAATTATTTGGACTTACAGCAGAGGAATTGTTAGCAGTAGAATGGATTATCTGGTGGCTGTGTTCTATTCATCCAGATCCATTAAGCGCACCGGAAGAGTTATATAGAAAAAAAGAAAATAGCATCCTGACAAAGAAAAATCTGGAGCGGGTTATAAGTTATTATTCTGTGACCTATGAACAGGTGAGAAACTCATCATTGCGAAAACAGATTTTCTACAACAAACCATTTGTGATTACGCAAAAGACGAAAGAAACGATTGCAGTCAGTTTCTATTTGGTACAGATGATGATAGCAGATGGATTGTACTGGCTGATTCGGGATTACTATCACAACAATCATTGGGGAACCAAATTTATAATTGCTTTTGGAGAGATGTTTGAGGATTACTTTGAAGAACTGGCAGGTTTATATCTGCCCAAGAATTCATGGCATAAGATTCCAGAGGAAAGAAAAAAGAGTGCTGATTATTATGTTGAAGTGGATGAAGCGGTATTTTTGTTTGAATTAAAATCAGGATTACTTGGACTGGGAGCAAAACAGCAGGTGCCGGATGTTGGGCAGATTGATATATTTTATAACAGGAACATAAAAGAGGCATATGAGCAGTTGAAGGCATCAGAGCAGGAATATAAAGGAGAGAAACCTGTAATAAAGGTTTTTCTTTTGTATGAGAGTATGACCAATACACAGATGATAGTCGGCTCATTGCCGGAAATATTTGAGCAAGATCCAAGATGTTATATTATGACAATAGATGATCTGGAGATGCTTCTGGCAACCTATAAAAAGGATAAAAGCAGATTTGATGATGTTGTGAAAGCACTTGTTGAAAACAAAAGAGGAGGCAACGACTATAAGAGTGTTCTGGAAATATTGAATATATATCAGTCAGTTGGCGATATGCATTTTATTGGAGAAAGAGATTATTTCAATAAAATAGCAGAAAAGCTGAAAAAGGAATTAGGGACAGACCAATAAGGAGGACACCATGCCCAAACTTATCCTACGCTGCAACTACCTCAAAAACTCCCCGCCCGCACACCTTGCCAATTACATCAATTACATCGGCACCCGTGAGGGCGTGGAGAAGGTAGGCAGCACGACATCTTCACTGCCAGCCACCGACCGGCAGAAAAGTCTGATTGCAGATATTCTGTCGAAGATTCCCGATGCGAACCGGATGCATGAGTATCACGATTATATCCAAAGACCAACCAGAGAAAATGCATCTGAGTTTATCACGCAGGCGCTGGAGAATAACCTTGACATCATAGCGAAAAAGAAAAATTATATGGATTATCTGGCAAACAGACCGGGAGTAGAAATCATAGGTACTCACGGTCTGTTTTCAAATGAGGGAGAACCGGTGGTGCTGTCCTGTGTGGCAGAAGAGGTGGCAAATCATCCCGGTGTGATCTGGACGAATGTCATCAGCCTGCGGAGGGAGGATGCCGAGCGGCTAGGCTATGACAGTGCCGCACAGTGGCAGGCACTGTTGAGAAGCAGGGTGCAGTTGCTGTGTGAGAATTGTAAGATAGACAGCCGGAACCTGAAATGGTATGCGGCATTCCACAATGAATCCCATCATCCCCATGTGCATCTGGTGGTCTATTCTTCTGATCCGTCCGAGGGATACTTGACGGCAAAGGGAATTGATGTCATGCGTTCTGCATACGCACATGATATCTTCCGGCAGGAGTTTCTAAGCATCTATGAGAAGGCAACCGAACAGAGAAACCAGTTAAAAGAGCAGGCAGAAAAAAGTCTGCTTTTTTTGTTGCAGCAAATGCAGGAGGGAGTCTGTCATAATCTCAAGATTGCAGAGCAGATGCAGCTTTTATCCAGACGGTTAAAAAATACCGGAGGGAAAAAGGTGTATGGATACTTAAAGGCAGATGTGAAGGCCATCGTAAATGACATTGTAGATGAACTGGCAAAGGAAGAGCGTGTGGCAGAATGCTATCAGGCATGGCAAAAAAGCAGGGAGGAGATACAGCATTACTATAAAGATTCGGAAATAGAGAGGATACCGCTGTCACAGCAGAAGGAGCTAAAGAGCATTAAAAATATGGTCATCCGTGAGGCAGTCCGTTTTGGAGAAGGGTATCTGTATCTGGAAGAAGCGGAAACAGGAATGGAACGGCTGGAAGAGATATCCGAACAGCAGACGGAAAACCTTGCCGCATTGCAGGGGGAGGACATGCCGGATATCCTGCCTGGACAGACGGAAATGGAAGAGCAGGAATCAGACAGGCAGGAAGAAGGGCAGGGGGAATCCATTTCTTATTTTGCCAGATGGACGGACCGGTATAAAGAAGCGAGGGAATATCTCTATGGCACGATGGAGACAGAATCGGATGAGGAGGCAGCCCATGAGATTATGCTGGAAGAGGCAGAGCAGGGAAATGCGTATGCCATGCACGACATGGGAAAGATTTATGCACAGGGCATTGGATGTGAGGCAGACAAAGAAAAGGCAGATGTGTGGTACCAAAAAGCATTAGCGGCAATGCATTATGTAGAGCAGAAGAAAAGTAACACCTATCTGGAATACCGCATTGGAAAAATGTATCAGTACGGACTTGGCACAGAAGAGAATCTGGAACAGGCAGCGGAGTGGTTTTTCAAGGCGGCAGTAAAGGAACATAAGTATGCGCTCTATTCCCTTGGCATGCTCTATCTGCAGGGGAAAGGAGTGGAGCAGGATGAGGAAACCGCATATAGTCTGCTGTTCCGGTCTTACAGCAAGGGAAATCCCTATGCGGCGTATGAACTTGGAAAACTTTATGAGACAGGATGCGGAACAGAGAAAAATCAGGAAAAGTCGGAAAATTGTTATCGTGCTGCTTTTCTAGGTTTTCTGAATCTGGAGAAAAAATCAAAGGATGATACGCTCTGGTATCGTATTGGCTGCATGTATCTGCATGGGATCGGGACAGAGGCAGACGAAACGAAAGCGGAACATTATCTGACAAAGGCATCTGATTATGGCAACACCCATGCCTCCTATCAGCTTGCCAGACTCTATATCAGACAGGAGAGCCAAAAGTTAAGCGGGGAGTCTGGGACAGCACCGGATTACGCAAAGATTGCAAAAGCGGTAAAGTGGCTGGAAGAATCAGCCGCACAGGAAAATCCGTTTGCGGATTATGCACTGGGACGCTTGTACAGGGAAGGCACACTGGTGGCGGCAGACATGGAAAAAGCAGTGTTCCACCTGAAACGTGCCGCAGATGCCAGAAACAGCTATGCACAGTATCAGCTTGGGAAAATATATCTGGAAGAGGACAACAAAAACATTCCAGCAGCCATACAGTATCTGACACTGGCTGCGAAACAGCAAAATGAATTTGCAGCATACAGGTTAGGGAAACTTTATCTTGCCGGAGAAGAACTGCCAAAGAACACAGAGCTGGCACTGCATTATCTGAAGATGGCGGCAGACACCGGAAACCAGTATGCACAATATACCCTTGGTAAAGTGTATCTGATCGGAAAGGATGTCCAGCAGGACAAGGAACTGGCATACGACTATTTTTTAAAATCCGCAGAGCAGGGAAACATTTATGCAGCGTATTTTTTAGAACACTGGAATGACATGCCACACCCCGATCTGTTCTTAATGGCAACAAGGCTCATGCGGCATCTGGAACATATCATCGAAGAGAATGTGGCTGGAAGGAAGAGCGGAGACCACAGGCAGGGGATTGACAGAAAACTGGCACGAAAAATCCGGCAGAAGAAGATTGCACAGGGACATGCCGTGGATGACCATGAGGACATGGTACAGACACAGTGATCACTGGAGGAGTGGTAGAAATGATGAGAGGAGGTACGATTGGGAGATTTTATTTACTTTACAGAGGAACAGAAGGAGCGAGCCAATGCGGTACATATTGCGGACATCCTTCGCCGGGAGCATGAGGAAGTGGAGCGTTCCGGAAATGAATGGCGTTGGAAACGGCACAGGAGTGTGACTTTCCGGGGGAGCAGTTGGTACCGCCACAGCAGACAGGTCGGAAGTCATGCCATTGATTTTATGCAGGAGTTCTTCGGGATGTCCTACCCGGAGGCGGTGAGCTATCTGCTGGACGGAGAACAGGGACAGATTATTGAACGGGGAAAAAGGCAGGAGACAAAAAGAAAACCGGCAAGAGCCGGGAAGGGACGGCAGGCTGTAGACAAAGAACAGACAGAGGAAAGAAAAGAACCAAAAGAGCCAAAGGAACTGAAACCGCCGGAGAAAAATCCGACCATGAAGAGAGTCTATGCATATCTTCTGCAGAAACGTCATATTGACAGGGAAATCCTCTCGTACTTTGCAAAGGAAGGAACCATATATGAATCTGCGGAGCATCACAACATTGTGTTTGCCGGACTGGACAACGAGGGGAAAATCCGGCATATCCATGTGAAGGGGAGCTATTCTGACGGCAGGAGCTTCCGGCTGAATCAGGAAGGCTCGGAAGCTGCCTACGGATTTGGATACAGGGGAAACGGGAACAGACTGTATGTGTTTGAGGCACCCATTGACCTGTTATCATTTCTGTCCCTGTATCCAGACAACTGGCAGGAGAACAGTTATATCACCTTAAACGGTGTGGCAGAGCATGCCATGCTGCAGGCATTGAAAGACAATCCCAGACTGGATACGGTTGTGCTGTGCCTTGACCATGATCCGGCAGGCATAGAGGCGTGCGGCAGACTGGCAGAGATTCTGGTACGCAATGGATATGGTGCGGTAAAGAGGTTACAGTCAGCCTGCAAAGACTGGAATGAGGATTTAAAAGGCAGATATGGTGAGGAAACAATTCCGGCACAGGAACATCCGAGAGTCATGGAATGCAGGGCATGGACAGAGGTGCTGAAAGAGGTGACGGAATCCATCAACATCAAGTATGCCAACAGAAGTTATATCTGCCGTTATTATCAGGATATTTATAATGAACTGAAAAAGGGCAGGGGCAGGGAACAGCTTACGGATGCCTTTGACGGACCGGGGATGCTTCTGACCGGAGTGCTTGTGCGGTGCATGGAAAAAGAGGGGATCGCACTTGGCAGGGAAACCAGTGCAGGGCAGATACTGGAAAATCTGTCAAAGCGTTATCTGCCGCATAAAGACAAGGGAAACTTCAACACCCGCATCCGGCAGATGCAGGCAGCCTTTGAAGAAACACTGGAGGTGTTCGATACAAAAGACTTAGAACAAAAAGAGAATCAGGAACTGCTTGCCAGAAAATGTATGAGCCTTGCGATGGAATGCATCCGGGCTCATATTTTTGTTGCCATTGACCGCGGGGAAGAGCAGATGAAGCCGGCAAAACAGAATGTGAAGGAACAGAAAGTGGAACATCAGGAGGGAGGAATGATGCTATGCAGCCAGTCGTGATGCTGGTGATCGCAGGAGTGGCAATGTTTTCCGTGATTGGAGGCGTGTCACTTCTGTCGCACTATTATACATTAAACGGAATCAAGAGCAGGACTGTCGGGGACGGCCAGCATGGAACGGCGAGATTTGCCACGAAAAAAGAAATTGCAGAAACCTATGTGCAGGTGCCCTATGAACCGGAGCTGTGGCGCAGGGGTGAGAACCTGCCGACTGCACAGGGACTGGTACTCGGCAGCATGGAGCGGGCAGGAAAACTATACGCACTGGTGGATACCGGGGATGTGCATTGCCTGATGATCGGGGCAGCAGGAGTCGGAAAGACCGCACATTTTCTGTATCCCAACATTGAATATGCCTGTGCCTGTGGAATGAGTTTCCTGACCACGGATACAAAGGGAGACTTATACCGCAACTATGCAGGCATTGCAAAAAAATACTATGGCTACCATACGGCAGTCATCGATCTCCGTAATCCGACCAGAAGCGATGGTGACAATATGCTCCATCTGGTCAACAAATACATGGATGAGTATCTTGCAGACCATACGGACCTGAGTGCTAAGGCAAAAGCAGAAAAGTATGCAAAGATCACGGCAAAGACCATTATCTCCTCCGGTGGTACGGACAGTTCCAGCTATGGACAGAATGCACTGAAGCATTCGATTGAAGTGGCACAGTTATCCGGACTTCTTGCGGGAGAGATCGGATTAGATGGCGTGCTGACGGCTGCCATCCTGCTCATTGCGGAATTCTGCCCGGATGGAAAGAGGCATATCATCAGCGTGTTCAAACTGATACAGGATTTACTTGCACCATCCAAAGTGAAAGGGAAAAACCAGTTCCAGCTACTTCTGGCAAAACTCCCGGATACCCACAAGGCGAAATGGTTTGCAGGGGCAGCCTTAAATACGGCAGAGCAGTCCATGCAGTCGGTTCTCTCCACAGCACTATCCAGACTGAATGCTTTTCTGGATTCCGAGCTGGAGCAGATACTCTGTTTTGATACCGCTATTGATGCAGAGCTTTTCTGTAAACAAAAGACGGCGGTGTTTCTGGTCATGCCGGAGGAGGACAATACCAAGTATTTTATTATTTCTCTGATTTTACAGCAGCTCTACCGGGAAATTCTCGTGGTGGCAGACGAGAACGGAGGAAAACTGAACAACCGTGTAGTTTTCTATTGGGATGAGGTCGGAACGATTCCGAAGATTGAAAGCGCAGAGATGATGTTCTCAGCGTCCCGATCCAGAAGGGTGAGTATCGTACCCATGATTCAGTCCTTTGCCCAGCTTAATAAGAATTATGGGAAAGAGGGCGCAGAAATCATTATTGATAACTGTCAGGATACCATCTTCGGAGGGTTCGCACCGAACTCGGAGTCAGCGGAAGTGCTCTCCAAGAGCCTGGGCAGCAAAACTGTCATGTCCGGTTCCATCAGCCGGGGAAAGAATGATCCGAGCCAGTCCCTTCAGATGATCCAAAGACCACTCATGACAGCGGATGAATTGAAGTCACTGCCAAAAGGAAACTTTATCGTATCAAAGACCGGGACTCACCCTATGCGGACAAAACTGAAACTGTTCTTAAAATGGGGCATCACATTTGAAGAACCCTATGAGAGCGAAGAAAAATCTGCAAGAAAGGTAGCATACGCAGACAAGCAGGAGATTGAAGAGGAGATCATACGGAGATATATGTGCTGCATGGAAGAACCAGACGAGACACCTGCAGAAACGGCAAGGACAGGAGGGATGCAGCAGACACCGCTGACGGACACCATGAAAAAGCTGCGGCAGACCTTACGGACGGAAGATTAGGAGGCAGGGTGACTAGGAAAGAAATTTATGAAACAGAGCTGCCACACAGGGCGGTGGCGGTCTATCTGTATCTGGAGACTCGTGCGGACAGGGAGAGGACATGCTATCCGGCAATCGGTACCATTGCCAGAGAGCTGCACCTGTCTGTAAGTACGGTCAAGCGTGCAATCCACGATCTGGAGTGTGCAGGATTTATACAAAAAAAGCAGAGATGGCGTGAGAACGGAGGAAAGAGCAGCCTGCTCTATGAAATCATAAAATAGGCACAAAGGGATTACTGCGCCGGTCAGGTGGACTATGGTATGGTTCACCGTGGCCTGTGCAGGGAACTTTTCACTTTAAGGGGGAAGGACAGAGAAAAGAAAATACAGTTGGCGATATGAAACATCAATATTTTTTTGGAAAAAACTAAGAATTGAAGTATTATCAGATGGATCAGATGGATTATGTGGGGGATTCATAAAGTAGTGGTATCAACATGACGATATAGAAAATGCAGGGAAGCA
>OKVC01000972.1_pt1 | contig 10276 bp, 10 predicted proteins | sample 1606641 | NCBI WGS metagenome assembly OKVC01 (sample SAMEA3882518, study PRJEB24775) | human gut metagenome | biome: human-associated habitat; feature: intestine environment; material: feces | place: Netherlands | collected 2009/2010
CGGCTGTATCTGCGTCGAAGACACCGTGTACGTGTATCGAGGCGTCCGCATTGCGGGGCTTGGCGGCTCCATGCGCTACCGAGACGGTGCCAACATGTATAGCGAGCGCGAGATGGCCAAGCGCGTGCGCAAGCTGTCGCGTAAAATCAGGATGGTCGGCGGCTGCGACATCTTGCTCACCCATGCACCCGCCGCCGGTGTGGGCGATCTGGATGATCTGCCACATCGAGGATTCGAATGCTTTAACACAGCGCTCGAGACCTGGAATCCCGACTATATGGTGCACGGGCATGTGCACCAAAGCTACGGCTACGATTTTCAGCGCGAGCGGCAGCATGTGTGTGGAACGACGATCATCAACGCCTGCGGCTATACGCAGTTTGAGCTCGACCAGACGCACTACCCCATCCGCGGCTGGCAAGCAGCTTGGCTCAACTCACAAACCATGCGCCGCGAGCTCAAACGCCACGAAGCCATCGAGTCTTCAACAGCCAGAACACCCTGGTAACCACCACAAAGGGGACACTGTCCCCTTTGTGGTGCTTTTGACGCGATAGCAAGAAACCCGGTCCTGCACAAGGCAGAACCGGGTTTCTTTAGCAATGCTTGCTGTACTCAGGCAGTAACTAGCAGTTACTCAGCCAGGAAGTCACGCTGGACAGCGGGATCGACCTTGACGCCAGGACCCATGGTGGAAGACACGGAGATGGACTTGACGTACTTGCCCTTAGCGGAAGAGGGCTTGACGCGCAGGATCTCGGTGTACAGGGCAGCATAGTTCTCGACGAGCTGCTGCTCAGAGAAAGACTTCTTGCCCAGGGGCACGTGGCAGATGCCGTAACGGTCGGCGCGGTACTCAACGCGGCCGGCCTTGAGCTCGGAGACCATCTTGGCGACGTCCATGGTCACGGTGCCGAGCTTGGGGTTCGGCATGAGGCCACGGGGACCAAGGATCTTACCGATGCGGCCAACCTTGGCCATCATGTTCGGCGTAGCGATAGCGGCGTCGAAGTTGATCTCGCCCTTCTGGATCTGGGCGACGAGCTCGTCGGAACCGATGATGTCGGCGCCGGCAGCCTCGGCCTCGCGAGCCTTCTCGCCCTCGGCGAAGACGGCAACACGAACGGTCTTGCCGGTGCCGTGGGGCAGAGAGATGGAACCACGGATGTTCTGGTCAGCCTTACGAGTATCGATGCCCAGACGGAAATGGGCCTCGACGGTCTCGTCGAACTTGGCGGTGTCGAGCTCCTTGATGAGCTTGGCAGCCTGAAGGGGGGTGTAGAGCGTGGCGCGGTCGATCTTCTCGGCAGCGGCGTTATAGCTCTTACCATGCTTAGCCATGTGCATTACCTCCTGTGGTTAAACGGGCGTGGGCCCTCCCACATCGTATCGTGTGCCCTATTGCACACATTTAACGGGCGCCCCGGTCGGAGCACCCGTCGTTACCATAAGAAATCGCTACTCAGCGATGGTGACGCCCATGGAACGGGCGGTACCGGCGATGATCTTCTTGGCGGCGTCAATGTCGTTGGCATTGAGGTCCGGCATCTTGATCTCGGCGATCTTGGTGAGCTGCTCCTGGGAGAGCTGACCAACCTTGTCGGCCTGGGGCTTAGCGGAACCAGACTTGAGGTTCAGCTCCTTCTTGATGAGGTGAGCCGCCGGCGGGGTCTTGGTGATGAAGGAGAAGGACTTATCCTCGTAGACAGAGATCTCAACGGGGATGATGTCGCCCTTCTTGTCCTGCGTCTCGGCGTTAAAGGCCTGGCAGAACTGCATGATGTTCACGCCAGCAGCGCCCAGGGCGGGGCCGACGGGAGGAGCGGGGTTAGCGGCACCAGCAGGAATCTGGAGCTTAATGACGTTGGCAACCTTCTTCTCAGCCATGGTCATTCCTTTCGAATCACGAGTGTGAAGTACTTGCTATATCGTAAGCACGCACGTGTTAGAAGCACTCCTGAGATGAGCAGTCACAGAAGAAGCACGCTCGCGCGAACGGACGAAAACTTAAGCGATGACAGCGACCTGATTAAAGTCGAGCTCGACCGGCGTCTCGCGGCCAAAGATCATCAGCGTAACCTTGAGCTTGCCAGCCTCCGTGTTAACCTCGGAGACCTTGCCATCAAAGTCGGTAAGCGGGCCATCGGTGACGCGGACGGACGTGCCGACCTCAATATCAACCGAGGTGCGCTTGGGCGAATCGCCCTTACCGGGACGACGAGTCATCTTGTTGTACTCGTCGCGGGAAAGCGGAGCGGGCTTGCCGTTGCCGCCCAGGAAACCGGTGACGCCAGGCGTGTTACGAACACACGTCCAAGCATCGTCATCCATCTCCATGCGGACCAGGACATAACCCGGAAAGATCTTGGAATCCTTGGTCTCACGCTTGCCACCCTCTTTAATCTCGGTGACACGCTCCATAGGAATCTCGATATCAAAGATACGGTCCTGCATCCCCATAGTCTCGATGCGATGCTCGAGATCGGACTTAACGCGGTTCTCGTATCCAGAGTAAGTGTGAACGACGTACCAACGCTTAGACATGGTTTAGCCCCTCAATCCAGAGAACAGAGCAAGAGCCTCGCCAAAGCCAGCATCGAGCAGAGCGATGACGACGCCGACGACGATCAGAGAAGCGCAAACGACGACCGAGTAGTTCACGAGCTCCTTCTTATCGGGCCACGTGACACGCTTCATCTCGGACTTGACCGAAGCGAAATACTTCTTGGTGCGGGCGAAGAAACCAGGCTTCTCATTCTTCTTGGACTTCGCAGCCTTCTCGTTCTTCTTGGCAACGGCCTTCTTGGCCTCAACCTTGGAGTTGGCGGCAGCGTTGTTGGCAGGCGCCTGCTGCTGAGCCTTCTTCTTGTTCTTCTTGTTGGCCATTTGGGTTACCTCCGCGCAATGCGCTTATACATGAGTAAACCGTAAGCCCCCAATTGGGAGCTTACGGAATAATGACTGGCACGCCAGGAAGGACTCGAACCCTCAACACTCGGTTTTGGAGACCGATGCTCTACCAATTGAACTACTGGCGTATGTGACTAGAGACTAGCGAGTCTCTTTGTGCAGCGTGTGGTGACGGCACCAGGGGCAATACTTCTTGATCTCCATACGATCAGGCATGGTCGACTTGTTCTTGGTGGTCGTATAGTTGCGGCGCTTGCACTCAGTGCACGCAAGAGTAACTAGAGTACGCATGTATCCTGAACCTTTCATTTCCGCCCCGTACGGGCACGAGTTGTTACTTTATCAGCTCCACGTAAGTGCTGTCAATGAAAACCTCGAGTCAATTGGTTCTCGGTGGATCCATTCATATTTGGAACACATCAATGGAGCCAACGAGATCTAATCGACGGTGCACCCAGGACCATAATCGATCCTCTCGACACCAGCAACGGCTCAATATCCATTGCAGAAAAGAACCCGGCACCCATATAAGTGCCGGGTTCTCTAAGTCAGCTATATCAAAGAGCTAATTTACTCAATGATCGTGGAGACGATGCCCGAACCAACGGTGTGACCACCCTCGCGGATAGCGAAGCGCAGGCCCTCCTCCATGGCGATCGGGTGGATGAGGTCGCCCTCGATGGTGATGTGGTCACCAGGCATAGCCATCTCGGTGCCCTCGGGGAGCTTGACCGTACCGGTAACGTCGGTGGTACGGAAGTAGAACTGAGGACGATAACCATCGAAGAACGGGGTGTGACGGCCGCCCTCCTCCTTGGTCAGAACGTAGATCTCGCCGGTGAACTTGGTGTGCGGGGTAACCGAACCGGGCTTGCAGAGAACCTGGCCGCGCTCGATGTCCTCGCGCTTGATGCCGCGGAGCAGCAGACCGACGTTGTCGCCAGCCTCGCAGAAGTCCATGGACTTACGGAACATCTCGATACCGGTAACGACGGTGTTCTGGGTATCCTTGATGCCGACGATCTCGACGGGCTCGTTGAGCTTGAGCTCACCGCGCTCGACACGGCCGGTAGCAACGGTACCACGGCCGGAGATGGTCATAACGTCCTCAACGGCCATCAGGAACGGGAGGTCGTTGTTACGAGCAGGCGTCGGGATGTACTCGTCGACGGCCTTCATGAGCTCGCGGATAGCGTCCATCCACTTGGCGTCGCCCTCGAGAGCGCCCAGAGCGGAACCACGGATGACGGGGATGTCGTCGCCGGGGAAATCGTACTCGGAGAGGAGCTCACGGGTCTCCATCTCGACGAGGTCGATGAGCTCGTCATCGTCGACCATGTCGCACTTGTTCAGGAAGACGACGATGTAGGGAACGCCGACCTGACGGGCGAGCAGGATGTGCTCGCGGGTCTGAGCCATGGGGCCGTCGGTAGCGGCGATGACCAGGATAGCGCCGTCCATCTGAGCAGCACCGGTGATCATGTTCTTGACGTAGTCAGCGTGGCCCGGGCAGTCAACGTGAGCGTAGTGACGGGCAGCAGTCTCGTACTCGACGTGGGAGACGGAGATCGTAATGCCGCGCTCGCGCTCCTCGGGAGCCTTGTCGATGTTCTCGAACGCAGTGAAGTCAGCCTTGCAGCCCTCGGTCTCGGAGAGAACCTTGGTGATGGCAGCGGTCAGCGTGGTCTTGCCGTGGTCGACGTGACCAATGGTGCCGATGTTAACATGCGGCTTAGTGCGCTCAAACTTCTCTTTGGCCATAAAGCCCTCCTCTTAACAGGTCGTCCCCGGACGGGACTTTGCCTTTATACCATAGTGGCCTCTCAACATACTATTGAGAAGCCACCGTGTTACCTATGGTAGCGGTGACTGGATTCGAACCAGTGACGCCACGGGTATGAACCGTGTGCTCTAACCAACTGAGCTACACCGCCGGATGGAGCCTGCAACCAGACTTGAACTGGTGACCTCTTCGTTACCAACGAAGTGCTCTACCGACTGAGCTATACAGGCACTTGACGGGTGGGAGCTATAGGATTCGAACCTATGTAGGCAGAGCCAACGGGTTTACAGCCCGTCCCCATTAACCACTCGGGCAAACTCCCAATCGTTCAAGTATCCGCAGGTTCTTCGGTCTTTTGGACCGCCGCCCCCGCGAACGAAGAAGATAATACGATGCCACCTTGGGGGCTGTCAACGAAAACCTCTAGATACACGGTGCCGGGCGTATCTATATGCTTTTGACCTGCGGTTTTGCTGAGTTTGGATATGAAGGACGGTGAATTTGCATATAGCGGTGACATTTCCCGAGGGAACACTTTTGCGTAGTGGAGTGAGCCTGTAGAATATTACTTCGATAACGACTCATTTGCACCTATATATAGGTCGAGACCGAGCTTCCCAGACAGAATCGAGCGTGGATAATCTCCCACTTTTGGCGTGGCTTCGAGCCCAAAGTGGGAGATTATCCACGCCCATTCACTAGGCGGGAGATTTTCCGCGCTCGTATGTCCGGAAATCCTCGCTCGACCAGGGTGACTTGGACCGGTCCGGCCTATGTCTCAATCTGTAACATTTAGAGAACATTTTCTCCCCTATCTGTTACAGATTGAGATACTACGCAGTAGCCCCGACTTCCGTCTCATTCTGTAACAGTAAGAAAGGTTTTCAGCCTCTTCGTGTTACAGATAGAGATATTACCCGCCAACCCGTCTTAACATCTCAATCTGTAACAGCTTGAAGAGAAATACCGGTCTAGATGTTACAGATTGAGATTGAATCGTTTGGGCCGAATGTCCCCAAGATATTGGCTGGCGGTCACTAGAACTCAATCTCGTCAAAGTCAAAAGCTATCAAAGTGAGTCCAACGAGCTTGTCTGTGCGCTCCTGAATCTGCTCGCTGGTCCAGGTATCCGTGTTTACCAACTCGTCGTTCAGGTTCAACCCGTTGCGGTATCCGACGTTCGCCCCGTTCGCATCCTTGCGGTCTCGCTTGGTCACAAAGGGCATGTTGCTCAGCTTTGAGTTATATCCGGTGATAGTCAGATTTCCAAGCGTATGAACCTGCTTCTCCTGCACCTCAATCGCCCTGGAAACGTCGCCGTCCGCAACCATCTTCACCCATTCGTCGGGAATGTTCTTACCTTGGGGAAAGATGTGCTCGATTGTCCAAACGTAGTTTCCGGAGTCATATCGATCCCAAAGTGGCTTCATCTCCTTCGTAACGCTCGGTGATGCAATAACGGTCAGGATGTAGCGCGTCATATCGGGATTGACATCGTAAATCGGCCCTTCAAGACGTTCTTTGAAGGAAGCGTCACTGGCAGACACGTCGACGAGGCGCTTCTTGATGTATTCCGCGACCGCAATGCCCTTGAGACCCTCGCTTTCGAGGCTCTCGCAAATACTGATGAAGAGCCTCTCCAGGTCACGCGTGGGAGGCGTATCGGTAAGGTTGCGTCGGACAAAGAAGCAGACAAGGAGCTTAACAAGAAGCGCGAGGGTTTCATCTTTTAGCTCCAACTGGTCCTGCTTCTTGAAAAGGAACAGCAGCATCAGGTAAGATGCGACGCCCTGCGCTCTCGAAAGCTCCAAAAGCTGATGCGAAAGCTCGGAATCCGGGCTCTCTTGATCGAGCCCAATGATCTTCGAGTAGAGTGCGGAATTCTCGGTCAGCTCGTCCAACACCTTAAGGGCGCCGTCATCGGCTTCCATCCGCTTCTCGTAGATTTTCAGAAGGTTGGAACGTGTGGCAACGGAACCGAGGGGGAGTTGGGAACCTGATTCGCCGATAAATGGCTTATTTACCTCCCGGCGGAAGGCATCGTAGTTCTGGCGGAAGAAGCGCTCCTGCGTCTTGTAGTCATCGCCGAGATTGCGGAGCACTTCCTGCCAGCGTTCAAAGTAATAGTCGATCCGTCCGTCATCCACCCCGGCAACCTTGCCGAGAAGCATGTTTTTGATGAGGTCAACGGCGCTCAAGGGGACACCGCGGTTGTTAAGGGACGCGAACAGGGTATAGGCGTCCGCATGGCTATCGACGGTAATCTGGACCACGACTGCGGAGCACACCAGCTTGCAGATATCAAGCAGGGCATGAACACATTCGATCCCGCTCCCGTCTTCAACTTCCTCGCCCAATCGATCGTAAAAATAGTTGAATGCCTTAGACATCTTTCTCAGACCGAGGAACTTCGGCTTTTGCATAACGACGTCTAAACCGATATGTTCCTTCAAGATCCAGCGGTAATCCTCAAGGTTATGATTCTGAACCTGAGGAATAACGCGCGTCCTCGACTTGTCGGATTTCAAGATAAGGCGATTGCGCAGAGGGCGGACATCGTCCAGCATCAGGTCATCGTCGATAGAATCCTTATGCTCCATAACGCGAGCGTAGATGGCAGCAAGGAGAAGGCTGAGCGTCGTCAGGCGTTGCTGGCCATCGATGACTTCATAGTGAATGGTATCCATCTTGGAATTCACAGTCCCGTTCACGACAATAAACGAGCCCAGGAAGTATCCGGCATCGTTTTGGGTGATATCGTCATAGAGATTCGCCCAATCGCGCTGATTCCAAGTGTATTCGCGCTGGTAACGAGGAATGTCATAGATTTTTAGCATATCGGTCGACAGAATATTGGCAACCGTTGGGTCCTCTACGCTATTAATCATCATGAGTCCTTTCAATCACCTTGCTCACAAACGACGGGAAATCCTTGTCGCCCTTGATTTCTCGCGCCGAATTAAATCTAGACTATAGTAATACCCATGGGCTACAGGAAAGAGCGCCGCGCACGGCGCGCGATCTTTCGAGAGGCAGCATCGGAGCTCTCGGCACCTTGGTCACTTTCCACCCTATCCCAGTTGGAGAAACAAAGCCCAAAACTCTAATGGAGACAGCAACTGTAAGCTTTGCTTTTCCTGCTTCGTTGCACGCATTTATGGACATTGGACATCGGTCACAAAACACACATAAATGCAATTCCGATTTAATTGTTGCATGTTTGTTGCATGAGCTGTTGCATGAAAATGCAAAATCGGGAGCCATACGGCTCATGCCGATAATGATGCCGTCCACGGGCAGCGCGGCCATACGACGTGTTGCCTCGGCAAGAGAGAATTCCTCGGTCTTGGACATCTCGACCAGTGTGATGGCGCAATTATGCTCGCGAGCAGCGCTGGCGATGCCGTCGATCATTGAGAGGTTGCCAAACTTGGTGACATCGTTGACGCACAGGCCGACCGAATGGTAACGGCCGTCACGCAACGAACGGCCGGCATAGCTCGGACGGAAGCCGAGCTCTTGCATAGCGGCCTGCACGCGCTGGCGCGTCTGCTCGTTAACGTTGGGCAAGCCGTTGGCGACGCGCGAAACCGTCTGCTGCGAAACGCCGGCAGCGCGGGCGACGTCGGCCATGGAGACCGGACGCGTACCTGTATCGTTGGACGGGCGCCTTGCCACAGGATCACCTTCACCCTTGCGAGATCTGAATAGCGTGAATGCCGGCCCGGGCAGAAATACACTCCGCGCCGAGGCCCGCTATCGTCGGACGCATGTTAACGTACTCTACTTTTTCTATCAGCGGTTCTTTTGCTCCATATGTCCATACGGCCACACCGTTCACGGCCGAAAATCTACCGATTACCAGATTCTCAAAAAGTGACAAGCGTTGTGTTATGAGTACGTTAACATAGCCCGTAACGTGCGGCATCGTGAACACTTGGTTCATGCCGCTTCAAGTTGTTAACGTACTCATAACGGCGCAAAACTTACCCTCGCGCGCCAAGGAAAGGACTCCCATGACCACCCCCGACGAAAAGACACTCGCCACGCTCACCAAGCTATTTGAGGAGGAGTTTGGCCCCATCGGCGACCGCCAGGTGCTCTACGTGCACGCGCCCGGGCGTTCCGAGATCAGCGGCAATCACACCGATCACGAGGGCGGCCACGTTATCGCCGGCTCGCTCGATGTCGCCGTTGACGGCATCGCCGTAGCAACCGACTCCAACAAGGTCCGCGTCGCCGACGAGGGCTACCCCACGTTTGAGATTACGCTCGACACGCTGGATGTTCAGGAGTCCGAGAAGGGCACGTCCGCAAGCCTCGTGCGCGGTATGGCCCACGAGGTCGTAGCACTTGGTGTTGAGCCCAAGGGCTTCGACTTCGCCTTTACCTGCTCCGTTCCCTCGGGTGGCGGACTTTCGAGCTCCGCCGCCGTCGAGGCCGCGTACGGTCGTGCCATGGAAACCCTCTGGGGCGCACCCGCCATCGAGCCCGTCGCCCTCGCCCAGATGAGCCAGCGCACCGAGAACAACTATTACGGCAAGCCCTGCGGTCTGATGGACCAGGCCGCTGTGTGCCTGGGCGGCCTCGCCTACATGGACTTTGAGGACCAGGCTCAGCCTAAAACCCAGAAGCTCGAGCTCAATTTTGAGGATCACGGTTATGCGCTCGTGCTCGTTAAGGTTGGCGCCGACCATGTGGCAGCTACCGAAGACTACGCCGCCGTTCCGCGCGAGATGCAGGACGTCGCCGCCGAGTTTGGCAAGGCACGCCTATGCGAGGTCGACGTTGCCGATTTTGACGCCAAGCTCCCCGAGCTGCGCGCCAAGCTGGGCGACCGTGCCTGCCTGCGCGCCGTTCACTACTGGTACGAGAACGGCCTGGTCGATAAGCGCTGGGCGGCCCTGAACGCCGGTGACATTGACCAGTTCCTGGTCCTGACGCGCGAGTCCGGCGCCAGCTCTGCCATGTACCTGCAGAACGTTGTTGCCAAACTGGGTGCCGAGCAGCCTTCCATGTACGCACTTGCTCTTGCCGAGCATGTGCTTGACGGCCGCGGCGCCGTCCGCATCCACGGCGGCGGCTTTGGTGGCACCATCCAGGCCTTTGTGCCGCTCGATCTGGTCGACACCTTCATTACCAAGATGAACGGCTGGCTGGGCAAGGGCTCTGCCCGTCACTACGCCATCTCTGACAAGGGGGCTTACGCGGCATGGCTGTAATGACTGATGTGCGCGAGGCCGCGCAGGGCCTCATCGAATATGCCATCCATCGATCGATGATCGGCCAGGACGATCGCATCTGGGCATACAACACCATTCTGGAGTGCATAGGCGCCACGGGCCCCGCGCTCAACATGACCTGGGCGCTGCAGAACGAGAAGCTCTCGCTCTTGCACCCCGATACGCTCCCCAATTTTGACCTGGAGGGCACGCTTGCCGCGCTTTCCGAGGTCGCCGTTGTCAGCGGTGCCGCCGAGGACACGGCATCGGGCCGCGACCGCATCGCCATGCGCATCATGGGCGCGCTCATGCCGAGGCCTTCAGTTGTAAACGAGGAGTTCAACGGACGTATGGGCGTCAA
>OKVC01000973.1_pt1 | contig 10273 bp, 7 predicted proteins | sample 1606641 | NCBI WGS metagenome assembly OKVC01 (sample SAMEA3882518, study PRJEB24775) | human gut metagenome | biome: human-associated habitat; feature: intestine environment; material: feces | place: Netherlands | collected 2009/2010
AGGACAAGATAGCAGTAGCGCAACAGGGTTGGCTCCGCACTCCCCACCTGCAATTTGTATACGCCAATGCATTGGAATACCCTTTGCCGGAAAGTGACGCATTCATACTGAATGATATCCTGCATTATATGAACTATGAGCACCAGCGGACCTTATTGCTCAGATGCATGGAGCAGTTGCGCCCGGAAGGAAAGCTGATTGTGCGGGACGGCAATGCCGCCAACACCCGGAAACACCGCCTCACCCGTTTCACGGAACTGCTGTCTACCGGCATTTTCAGTTTCAACAAGACGACAGAACAACTTTGTTTCACATCCGAAGCGCAAATAAGGAGCATCGCGCAAGAAGGTGGGATGCAGCTGGAGATTTTACCTAATGACAGATATACCTCGAATACGATTTATATCTTCCAAAAAAACAAACCGGAACATGAGTAAGTACGATATCATCATCATAGGCAGCGGACTGGGCGGTCTGGAATGCGGAGCCATCTTGAGCAAAGAGGGCTACCACGTCTGTGTGCTGGAGAAGAATGAACTGTTTGGCGGCTGCTTCCAGACTTATCAACGCGGCGGGCACCGGATGGATACCGGCATTCACTATATCGGTAGTCTGGATGAAGGGCAAATTATGAACCAGTATTTCCGTTATTTCGGTATCATGGACAAGTTATCCATCAAACGGATGGATGAAGAAGTGTTCGACCGGATTTATTATAAAGACGCTATCTATGATTACGCCATGGGGCATGAACGGTTCATGGAAACCCTGTGCCACTCATTCCCCCATGAACGGGAGAACTTAAAACGGTATGTGGCAGCTATCCGATCGGTGGGAAACCTGATCAGCACAGACCACCTGAAAAAAGGCCGCCTGTCCCAAGAAGGCATGGATTTCTTTGCCACCTCAGCAGCCGGGATGATAGCATCCGTTACCACGAACAGGGATTTACAGAATGTACTTGCCGCAACCTCCCTGCTCTATGGCGGGATCAAAAATAAATCTACCTTCTATGAACACGCCATGATTAACAACTCTTATCTGGAGAGCGCCTATCGTTTCACGGAAGGAAGTATGCAAGTCAGTCTGGAATTAATCCATATCATACGTGCCAACGGCGGTACGGTGCTGAACCGGAAAGAAGTGACCCGTATCCTTGTCAAGGATGAAGCCATACAAGGAGTGGAAGTGAACCATGAAGAGATACTGGAAAGTACTTACGTCATATCCAACCTGCATCCGCAACTCACCTTATCCCTGCTGGATAAGAACCATTCCATCAAACCGGCTTTTGTGTCTCGCATCAAGTCACTGGAAAACAGTTACGGGATATTCACGCTGAATCTGATGATGAAAAAAGACTGTTGCCCCTATCAGAACCATAATATATACCTGCACGGCAATGAGGATGTATGGTATGAAAAAGAGATGCACAAAGGGAATACCCCCAGTTGCATGATCTCCATGCAAGTACCCCGCGGCAACAGCAAATTCACAGAGGTGGTTTCCATACTGACCCCCATGTATATGGATGAGGTCAGCAAATGGACGGATACGACCCCCGAACACCGTGGCGAGGCATACCGCCAGTTCAAAGAAGAAAAGACGGAACAGATCTTGCAGTTCCTGAGGCGGTTCGGATTTCACTGGAATCATTGCATTGAAAAGATCCATACCACGACTCCGCTGAGCTATCGGGACTATACCGGAACCATAGACGGTTCGGCATACGGCATTGTCAAAAACTACCAGTATCCGCAAATCAGTTTTGTTTCCACACGCACCAAACTGAAGAATCTGTTCCTCACGGGGCAGAATCTGAATGTACACGGCGCTTTGGGCGTGACGCTGACAGCCATGCTCACTTGTTCGGAATTTGTAGGTCAGGAATATTTAGCAAAAAAAGTAGGCAATGCATAAGATTTGGAAGAAAACAATAAAGTACGGGGGGATGGCCCTGTTGATTCTGATAGCGGCGATCATGATAGGCATGAGTTATCTCTATCTATCTGCCGATATGATGACTCCGCAATTTGCGTCTACCCCTGAAACGGATCGTGTGATACGGAAAGACAGTCTCCGGCAGTATGGCGGAAACTACCTGCGGCACAGTGAGAGCGGACTTTGGGAACTGAAAGTCAGCGGACCTGCCTACGAAAGAGGCAAAGCCATCGGCCAACTGACTTCCGACTTACTTTATTTTCAGGAAAAAGTATTTGTGGATCAGATAAAAGAGATAGTTCCCTCTGAAAGTTATCTTAAATTCCTCCGTTTCTTCATTGTCCTTTTCAACCGGAATCTGGGGAAAAATGTGCCGGAAGAGTACCGGGACGAGATTTATGGCATCTCCCTCTCCTGCACCCATGAGTATGATTTCATCGGCACCCCCTACGAGCGTCAGTTGAATTACCACTCCGCCCACGATTTGGGACATGCCATGCAGGACTATATGCTGGTAGGATGCAGTTCCTTTGCCTGTTGGGGTGAAAACAGCGCTGACTCCTCCCTTATCATCGGCCGTAATTTCGATTTCTACATGGGCGATGACTTTGCACATAACAAACTCGTTTCGTTTTACCAACCCGAAAACGGATATCGCTTCGCATCCGTGGGATGGGCCGGAATGACCGGTGTCCTTTCCGGCATGAATGAAACGGGGCTGACTGTCACCATCAATGCCGCCAAATCGGATCTGCCTGCCGCATCCGCCACCCCTATTTCCATTCTGACCAGGGAAATATTGCAATATGCTTCTACCATTGAGGAAGCATACGCTATCGCCCGGAAACGGAAAACATTTGTCTCGGAGTCCATACTAGTGGGTTCGGCCAAGGACGGCAGAGCCGCAATTATCGAGAAATCGCCGGAGAAAATAGCCTTATTCACAGGAAACGGGCAGCAGATCATCTGTACCAACCACTACCAGTCGGAAACCTTCGGCCATGACAAACGGAACCTGGAAAACATAGAAACTTCGGACAGCCCCTACCGCTTTGCCCGCTTGCAGGAACTGCTGAAAGAAAACGCACCGATAGATGCCCCCAAAGCCGCCTCTATCCTGCGCAACCGGAAAGGAGTGGGAGAAGCGGAACTGGGCCTTGCCAATGAAATGGCCATCAACCAGTTCATCGCCCATCACTCCGTCATTTTCCAACCCGAGAAAAAACGGATGTGGGTATCCACCGCTCCCTGGCAATGCGGCAAGTACGTGGCATACGACCTGAACAGGATTTTCAGCGACTCCATCGATTTCAACCATGAAATCTATACCGAAAACCTGACAGTGCCTGCGGACTCCTTCCTGCAACAACAGGAATACCAACAGCTGATGACTTACAAAAGACTGGCTCCTGTACTACGGAAGCAGATTAAAAAGAAAGAACGGCTGGACGAACAGACCCTGCATGCCTTCCAACATGCCAACCCTCATTTCTTTTATGTGTACGAGTTGCTGGGAGATTACTATCATGCCACAGGACAGCAGGACAAAGCCCTGCGCAATTGGAAGAAAGCCCTCTTGCTTCCTATCCCCAAGCGAAGTGAATCAGAACGTATAGAACATAAAATAAACAACTAAAATGAATAAGAATCCGGAAATACAATTCCGCTCCCCTGAAGAAATCAAAGCCTATCAGGAAAGCCGGCTGGCTGAGGAACTGCTTTATTTGCAGAATCATTCACGATTCTACCAACGTCTGTTCCAAGCACATCACATCGATATACAACAGATAAAAACCATAGAAGACTTGCAACAAATACCTGTCACGACCAAGACAGACCTGCAACTTCATAATGAAGATTTTATTTGCGTGAGCCGCGATGAAATTATTGACTATGTCACCACTTCGGGAACCTTGGGCGACCCCGTCACTTTCGTATTGACTTCCGAGGACCTTGACCGGCTGGCCTACAACGAATATCTGTCATTCACCACCACCGGATGCAGCAGACAAGACGTACTGCAACTGATGACCACTATCGACAGACGTTTCATGGCGGGCCTCGCCTACTATATGGGAGCCCGTGAGCTGGGCATGGGGGTAGCCCGTGTGGGAAACGGCATTCCCGAACTGCAATGGGACACTATCCGGCGCATCCATCCCACTTGCGGCATGGTAGTCCCTTCCTTTCTGATCAAACTGATTGAATTTGCCGAAAAGAACCATATTGATTACCATCACTGCTCCATGCAGAAATGTGTATGCATAGGCGAAGCACTCCGCAATCCCGATTTCACCCTGAACACACTGGGTAAACGGATACACGAGAAATGGGATTCCCTGCAACTTTACTCCACCTACGCATCTACCGAAATGCAATCCTCGTTTACCGAATGTAATGAATTTCACGGTGGCCACCTCCAGCCGGAACTGATTATCGTAGAGTTTCTGGATGATAACAACCAACCTGTAAAAGAAGGGGAAGCAGGCGAAGTGACCATTACGACTTTGGGAGTAAGAGGAATGCCGCTGCTCCGCTTCAAGACCGGAGATATCTGTTACCATTATACCGAACCTTGTGCCTGCGGACGTAACACCATCCGTCTCAGCTCCATACTGGGCCGTAAAGGACAAATGATAAAATATAAAGGTACGACCCTTTACCCACCCGCTTTATTCGATATTCTGGATAACATCCCCCATATCAAGAATTACATTGTAGAGGTTTATACCAATGAACTGGGAACGGATGAAATACTGATCCGCATCGGAAGTGAAAACCGCAGCGAAGCCTTCGCTAAAGAAATCAAAGACCTGTTCCGTTCCAAAGTACGGGTGGCTCCGAGTATCAATTTTGAATCGGCAGAGTATATCGCGAAAATACAAATGCCGCCCATGAGTCGAAAAATAGTTAAATTTATTGATTTGAGATAATATTTTTCTACCTTTGGCAGCAACAAAACAACACTTAAAAAAGAACTAATATGAAACAGTTACTCGTTTTATTATTCCTTGTAAGCAGCATGGCTTGCTTCGGGCAAAACAAAGACGCATTGAAAGACATCTCTTCCGTGACATTTTATGGCATAGACTTTACCCGTGCCAAAGTGTACGGAGCAAAAGAAGGCCCCATGCAGTTCAAATATACTTTTGATGACATCAACAAGCTTTTCATCACTGAGCCGAAGAAGTATGATATTGGCAAAAGACTGGGTGTCAATGTAGAAGTAACCTCATTGGAGGCAGTAAACGATGCCAACAAGACCATCAATCCCGATGAGATCATGACGACCAACAGCGGATACACTCTGGATGAAAAACAGATAGAAGAAGTCATCAAGACACTTCCTATCCTCTCTCAAGAAGAAAAAACAGGATTGATTATGATTGCCATGCTTTTAAACAAGGCTGATGCAAGAGCGACCTATCAAATTGTATTCTTCAACACGAAAACCCGTGAGATTCTGTATAGCGCACCGACTAACGGCAAAGCACGCGGTTTCGGACTACGCAATTATTGGGCAGGTTCCGTACACAGCGCCATGAAGAAACTAGACTAACATATAATCCCGGTTCACTGTAGGGGTGAAATGCTCCCACCCGATACCACAAAATCAATGTATCCGGATGAACTCAATTCACCCCTACAGCTATAAACCTTTATTAATCAAACCCCTCTACGGTACCAGAATACTACCAGCCATTTCCTGATAAGGATAAGTAAACCAAAAGCAAGAGCCTTCTCCTTCTTCTGACTCCACACCGATAGTTCCACCCATCTGTTCCACCAGACTCTTACAAATAGACAAGCCAAGTCCCGTACCATGAACAAAACTGTTCAGTTTCACAAAACGGTCAAATACTTTTTTTATCTTATTCTTCGGGATTCCCATTCCTGTATCACGAACATAAAACCGCAGATACCCATCTGTCTGCCTATAATATCCTAACGTTATGCTGCCCGAAAAAGTGAACTTCAAAGCGTTATTAATGAAATTGGAAATGACTTGATTCAAACGATTCTTGTCTGCCCATACATGACATCCGGGCAAGCATTCTTCAAACACCAGCTCCACACCGGCCGGCACTTTCATGCGTAAAGAACGGATAATCTCACTGCAAAGCAGATTGACATCCGTATCACTCTTGACAAATTCAAAAGCTCCCGACTCCATCTTCGATAAATCAAGAATATCTGAAATAAGCTGAAGAAGCAACTCCGTATTCTCCTGTACAATAGCCATGTACTGCTTGCGGTCCTTCATATCTTCCGTTTCCGTTAAAAGGCTGGAAAACCCCACTATAGCATTCAGCGGAGTGCGGATCTCATGACTCATATTAGCCAGAAAAGCGGATTTCAAACGATCCAGCTCTTCCGCTTTATCTCTTGCCGCTATCATGTCATAATTGACACAAACCATATCAATAATCCCGTCTTCCGGACGAAAATCGCGTACCATTACATTGACTCTTGTCCATGTATACGTGCCATCTTCACGTAATATACGCACATCACGCCTCAGATGGCTGGCTTCCCGTATCAATACCTGATCAAAGAAGCGAAGCATCATCCTGCGATCATCCGGATGAAAATGAGAATGCACTTTGATAATCTCATTCAATGGAGTTCCTTCTTTCTCACCTACATTCCGATACCAGCTATTCACAGCATAGCCATCACATTTCAAGGCATTAAAATGGGCATATCCTACTTTGGCATAGTTACCTATCAACGTGAAAAACTCCTCAAAGTCCTGTATTTTGCTGTATGCATTTGTTGTTTCCGTATTATCAATATTAATCAACAATATATTTATCAGATTGCCCAAAGCATCATAAAGTGGAGCGAATTTCGAGATCAAACTGATAGTACCGGTACGAGAAGTAGAATAATAGCCGTCCAAACGGTCGAAATCATAATTAAACGACATATCAATAGGTGCTCCTGCTTTCAACTTATCTTTCAATCCCTGCGGCAGCAAAGGATTATCAAATAAATTCAATCCTATCACATCCTCCTTATGCCGGAGACCGAAGATTTCCATCTCCTTGTCATTCAAATCTGTCATAAACCCATCCTTATCATACAACTCGATACCAGCAGGAAGATTTTTATAAATATTCTGCAAATAAGCTTTTTCCAGCCGGGCTTCAGATTCAGAGCGTCTCAATTCCATACAAATACTGATAATATTACCCAAAGAGACAAACCATTGATAATCCTCATTGCACCAATTCCGGTGCTCACGCACCATATCCACCCCTATATACCCCCACACTCCGTCTTTTGAGTTCAAAGGCACCACCATAGTAGATTTCACTCCATATTCCTCTAATCTACGCTTATCCGCCCCGGCTGAATCAGGAAGCAAATTTAATGTAAAAAGAATGATTGGATCACCAGCCAATATCTGTCCTGTCCACCAGGAGGCATAATCAATAGAAGATTCCGACAATAAAACCTTACGTTCTTTTATACCCTCCACTGCTATTTCATAGGTACAGACTTCCGTATGCAATTTCCTGTCCAATTCAAAAATATAAGTACGATCTGCTTGAAATTGGCGCAATACCTCCTTTAAAATCTTATTGATAACCAAGGTAATATCATCAGAATGCAAAAAATCAAGCAATGACTTGGAAATGCCGTTCAAACGAGATAATAAAGAATTCAACCGGTCTACTGTCTGCTCCTGCATATTCATCCGTTGCCGGGAAATACATTGCAACATACCCATGACGCGGACATGACCTTCTTTGGTAATACGCTTCTCACCGACCTTAGTACTAACCCACATCATCCCATATTTGGAATGTATCGGAAAAACCTGCTCATAAATCTCCATCATCCGGAAAGAGCGAAATTCCTCCAAAATACGCTCCCGATAATTCTCACAAATCAGATTCGCGAAATCTTTAGCAGAAATCTTATTCCCTTCTATTCCTAACAAATCGGCTACAAACTCAGAACAATAGTAAACTCCTTCATCAAAGTCCACCTCCCACCATCCTATGCGTGCCATTGATACAAGCTGCTGCAACCTTGCATCATTCTCTTGAATCTTCCCCATATACAAGCTACCTTTTAATTTATGCACCAAGATAATCATTATCTGTCAATACCAAATACTTAAACATGAAAAAATAAACACCGGCAATAAATAATCAATGCCCGAAATCTATTTTAACGCAGTTCACTTGCAAATAAACAGCGAACTGTGTATTTTCGTAAAAGAACTACATTACAAACCTTACAAATTCGTATAACCATGAAACGTAATATCCTATTATTAATAATTTTGACAGTCATATCCTTAGAAGCATCCGGACAAAAATATACGATTTATGTAGATGACTTCAATAGTGAGATCAAAATACCCAACAGGGCGATCAACCTGATTCGTCTCGCATTTATCGATGGTATCCGCAACACCAACCGCATCAATGTAGTGGACGCCGTTTCGGCTGGAAGTGATCTCAGTCTGAGCCCGCTGGAAGATGCACGCCGCTTCAGAGCAGAGTACCTGTTAAAAGGAAACCTGATACAAAGGGAAGCAACCGATGACGGAAGCTCTCACAGACGTTACCACAGCCGTGAGAACAGTTATAAAGAGAAATTCACCCTGCGCCTTGATTTAATACGGACCAGTGACGGAGTAACTATCAGCACACGCAATTATGAAGAGACAGGCTCAGCATCCGGTAAAGATGCCACCCAATATAGCGCTTTAGAGAATTCATTAATCAATGTGCCATACGAAATGGGACTTTTTGTAGAAAATCACTTCAAAGTATACGGTTCAATACTGAAAGTAGTATCTATCAAAAGAGACAAGGCAAAAACCATTTATATCAACCTGGGATATGATGATCCTATCAAAGAAGGATTACGCTTTGATGTAGTGGAAGATGGCATACTGGAAGGACATAATATAGAAACCAAAATCGGTGAAATACGGATTACCGAAATCATGGGACCGAAAATCTCTTTATGCAAAGTGAACAAAGGGGGTGAAACTATTCTTACTGCATTAAATGAAGGAAAGACCTTGAAACTTATTTCCAGACAGGCCAAACTGTTCGATGAATAACATACCATTCATAATGAATATACAACAACACAACCGCCGACCCGGCATCTGCCAAGGCCCGGCGGTATTACTATATCAAGACAAACCGCTACTTTTCTATAATGGAAGTTAGAGGATGACGGTTCCCCTTTATCTCTCTCAGAAATGCTTTTGCCGAACCAAAATTCAAATATAAATCCAAACGCACCGGCAAATGGTTTTTATCATCAGTTACATAAAAGGTTATTACCTCTTTTTCTTTTCCTTTTTTATACTCTACTAAGGAAAAAACCAAACAACGGTATTTCACACCATTCTCCGCCTTAAAATTCTTCCGGCCACGATAAATCAATGTTTGCTGCTCTACTTTAGTACCTGTAGCCATATCAAACAATATTTTATCGCCGACTTTATAGTCACTTACATCAAATGAACGTGCTCTCATCAATATGCTCAGCATATCAAAGATACACTCATCACTTTGGTCCTTCGATTTCACCGTATCCCGTTCCCTCCTCATACGACGCTGATCGGCAATACATTTCCCGTTTTTATAACTGAACCATACTTCGTCCACCGTATAGCGGTCGCCCTCTTCGGCTCCTTTACGAAAATAAACAGGTTCCAGACGACTGCTGGTAATACAAGTCAATGTATCACGCATCTTAAAAAAGAAATCAACTTGTCTGTTACTGACAGAAATCAAGTTACTACGAAAACAAGGTTTCCCCTGATAGGTAATAGCCTGCATGTCCATTTTTGCCTGTCCGGCAGCAACCCAAATGAATTTCCAGTTAAACTTTAAATCGTACACTAATTCTTCACCTGCCTGGATAGCTTCGTTTTGTGCCGCACATTGCGCCCTGGTTGCCATAATGGCAAACCAGCCGCACAATAATATGAGAATAGTTTTTTTCATCGGCCTAGTTTTCTAGCTCTTTCTTTATTTCTATCTTGCACCTTTTTGGTCTCTTCCGGTTTTTGTTTCTTTATTTCATCCAGCTTTTGCTTGTCTATAGGAATAGCATTCACATCCCAATTCTCTTCAAATTCAAAGTTAGCTTTCATTTCCCAAACTTTCGGGAAATAGAAAACCTCTTCAGGCTGAATCTTCTTATCATAATCTCCCGTATCCCAAACTCCGTTATTATTATGGTCGTTAAACAAACGTATATAATATTTCGTACTCGGATTCAAGAAATAAAAGTCCGCCGTTCCTTCCACCGTCACCGGTTGCTGACGCAATACATTTCCACTAGCATC
>OKVC01000974.1_pt1 | contig 10254 bp, 8 predicted proteins | sample 1606641 | NCBI WGS metagenome assembly OKVC01 (sample SAMEA3882518, study PRJEB24775) | human gut metagenome | biome: human-associated habitat; feature: intestine environment; material: feces | place: Netherlands | collected 2009/2010
CGCAGAGGCCGCTGACGCACTGATGAATTTTGAACCGGAAGATGTGGAAGCACTGGATATGATCATACCGAAATATATTTCCAGTCTGATCTATGGTGCACTGATGGAAGCGGCAGCCAGTGAGAACGGTGCCCGTATGCAGGCCATGGATAATGCCACCAGCAATGCGGAGGATATGATCAGTGATCTGTCACTGAAGTACAACCGCGCAAGACAGGGAAGCATTACCCAGGAGCTTACAGAGATCATTGCAGGCGCAGAGGCGCTTTAATTATTGGAACATGCCCATCAGTGGGCAGGAAAGAGGTAGAAATGGCAGGAGAGAATAAAGGAAGGATCACCCAGGTCATCGGTGCCGTACTGGATGTACGCTTCGATGAGGGCAAACTTCCTGAGATCAATGACGCGATCCGCATCCCTACCAGAGATGGAGGAGAACTGGTAGTAGAAGTCTCCCAGCATTTGGGTGATGATACTGTCAGATGTATCGCCATGGGTACTACCGACGGACTGGTAAGAGGAATGGAGGCAATCGCCACAGGAGCTCCGATTTCCGTGCCGGTAGGAGAAAATACCCTGGGCAGAATATTTAATGTACTGGGTCAGCCGATTGATAACAAGCCGGTACCGGAGGGGGTATCTTACGAGCCTATCCACCGTGCTGCACCGACCTTCGCAGAGCAGTCTACGGACACAGAACTGCTGGAGACCGGTATTAAGGTCGTTGACCTGCTCTGCCCTTATCAGAAGGGTGGTAAGATCGGTCTGTTCGGCGGTGCCGGAGTAGGTAAGACCGTACTGATCCAGGAGCTGATCCGTAATATCGCTACCGAGCACGGCGGATATTCCGTATTCACCGGTGTAGGTGAGCGTACCCGTGAGGGTAACGACCTGTATCACGAGATGCAGGAGTCCGGCGTACTGGACAAGACCACCATGGTATTCGGACAGATGAATGAGCCCCCCGGAGCGAGAATGAGAGTCGGTCTGACCGGACTGACCATGGCAGAGTACTTCCGTGACAAGGGTGGTAAGGATGTGCTGCTGTTCATCGACAACATTTTCCGTTTCACCCAGGCAGGAAGTGAGGTATCCGCACTGTTAGGCCGTATGCCTTCCGCAGTAGGATACCAGCCTACATTACAGACAGAGATGGGTGCGCTGCAGGAGCGTATCACATCCACCAAGAACGGATCCATTACTTCCGTACAGGCAGTCTATGTGCCAGCCGATGACTTAACCGACCCGGCACCAGCAACAACATTTGCCCATCTGGATGCGACAACCGTACTATCCCGTGCAATCTCAGAAATGGGAATCTATCCAGCAGTAGATCCATTGGAATCCACATCAAGAATCTTAGATCCAAAAGTTGTTGGAGAAGAACACTACAAAGTCGCACGAGGCGTACAGGAGATTCTGCAAAAATACAAAGAATTACAGGATATCATCGCAATCTTAGGAATGGATGAACTTTCTGAAGACGAGAAACTGGTCGTAGACCGCGCAAGAAAGGTACAAAGATTCCTGTCTCAGCCATTCTTCGTAGCCGAACAGTTTACAGGAAAACCAGGGCAGTATGTATCCTTAAGCGATACGATCCAGGGATTTAAGGAAATCTTAGAAGGAAAACACGATGAGATTCCAGAAGGAATGTTCTTAAATGCAGGAACCATCGAAGAAGTTGTAGAACGTTTTGCAGCAAGAAATAAGTAGGTGATCCTATGGCTGAAAACACAATGAAATTAGAAGTCATTACACCAGAACGCTCATTTTATACAGGAGATGTCACATTCGTTGAGTTAAATACAACTGAAGGAGAAGTCGGAATCTACGCAAGACACATCCCGATGACTATGATCATCGCACCTGGAGTCTTAACGATCACAGAAGAAGACGGAACTAAGAAGAAAGCGGCATTACTAAAAGGATTCGTGGAAGTCACAGAAACAACCATGAGTATCCTGGCAGAAGTCGCAGAATGGCCGGAAGATATCAATGTTGAACGTGCAAAGAAAGCGGAAGAGAGAGCAAGAAAGAGACTCGAAACTAAGAGCGCAGATATTGATATTGCAAGGGCAGAATTGGCACTTAAGAGAGCGTTAGTTCGTAAGGGATTGAAAGCATAAAGTAAATTTGAATATGTGTAAAAAGATTCTAGGCAGATTGATTGCTTAGAATCTTTTTATTATTCTTCATCTTGAGTTCCAATAAACAAACAAATATTCATAAAAATAAACATTATAATTGTGTGTGTAGTGATAAAGTCATATTTGAATACTAAACAATATATTAAATTAAATAATAAGTAACTTCCATCAACAATAAAAAATGCCTTATTCTTTTATTGTGAACTAAATTTTTAATTATTTGTTTCATTAATTCCTACCTCCACTTAAGTATTAGTTATTTACAACTAACCATATCGTATGGAATATTTAATTTCTTGTCAATTGTATTTTGTATTTATTAACAAGAAATTAACAAGTGTATTACATTTTGCGTAGCGGTCTGTGTTGTTAAATTTGATATTCTGGAATACTTGAAGCACCAAAATGCGTATGCTATAATGCCAGTAGGCAGAATGAAATGAATAGTCCGTAAGGGCAAACGAAAAGCACCAGAGATTAGGCCCTCTGGTGCTTTTCTATTCCGTTTTGGCAAAGGTGGTTTAATTCCCGGAGAAGATGCGCACAGCAGATTGCATGTGTCACATCCTGGTACTTCCAATAAGAACCCCAGCAATCATGCACGATGATCCCTTGGGTATGCGGCAGTACATTTGAAGCATCCATGCCTATCTGGCCCGTTTCCGATTTATGGTCAGGTATGTATAATCCTAATCCGATGCAACGTGAACCCAACAGGTTTTTCCATCTACGCGACTTCCGGTCTCATCACAATGAATTAGTCCAAGCGTAATCATTTTCAGACGAATCTGTTCATATTTGATTTCTAAAGATAAGTGTTATTTTGAGTTGCATATAAAATAACCAGATAGTAAAATATGAACAAAAGGTAAGATAAAATATGGAAAGGAGGGAACCTCATGCAAAAGAAACTTCCGATCGGAATTGAAAACTTCGAAGATATGATAAAAGAAAACTATTACTATGTAGATAAAACAGGATTGATAAAACAATTACTAAATGAACATGGTTTAGTCAATCTATTCACAAGACCAAGAAGATTCGGAAAATCCTTAAATATGAGTATGTTAAAATATTTTTTTGAAATAGGAAATGATCAGGCGATTTTTGAAGGCCTTGAAATTTCAAAGGACAAAGAATTATGCGATCAATATCAGGGAAAATTTCCAGTAATCTCAGTTTCATTAAAAGGAGCGAAAGCAGGAAATTATGAAGATGCAAAAAAACTGATGAAATATATCGTGGCAGCAGAATCCAGACGATTATACGATCGAATGTCAGAAGATAAGTTAAACGAAAAACAAAAAGAACAGATGAACCCATTAATGTCAGATAATATGAAAGATACAGAGTTAATGACAGCACTGTGGATTTTATCTTCTATTTTAAAAGAATATTACGGAAAAAAAGTTATCATATTGATCGACGAATATGATGTCCCATTAGACAAGGCATTCGAGAATAACTACTATAATGAAATGATCATATTGCTCCGAAATATGTTAGAACAATCATTAAAAACAAATGATAATCTATACATGGCAGTATTAACAGGCTGCCTAAGAATTGCTAGAGAAAGTATTTTTACAGGACTAAACAACTTCAATATCTTTTCCATCACAGACCAATATTTTGATGAGTACTTTGGATTTACAGACAAAGAAGTAAAAGAAATATTACAATATTACAAAGTACCAGAAGCTTTCGAACAAACAAAGAAATGGTATGACGGTTACCGCTTTGGAAATACAGATATCTACTGCCCATGGGATGTGATCAATCACTGCCGAGCATTAAAAGTAGAACCAGACGCAACACCACAGCCATACTGGATCAATACAAGCGGAAACTATATCGTAAAACGATTTATCGAAAAAGCAAATCAGCAGACAAGAAGAGAAATTGAACAATTAATTGAAGGAAAAGCAATCCAGAAAGAAATCAGATTAGAACTAACATACAACGAATTAGACAGCACGATCGAAAACCTCTGGAGCGTACTTTTCGCAACAGGCTACCTCACACAACAAGGAAAACCACAAGGAAGAACATACTCCTTGATAATTCCAAATGAATCCATCCGACAGATCTTTATCGAACAGATTCAAGAATGGTTCAAAGAAACCACAAGAAAAGACGAAAACCGCTTAAAAGATTTCTGCATAGCATTCGAAGAAGGAAATGCAGAAGCAATTGAACAACAACTGAACGATTATTTAATGAAAACCATCAGTATCCGAGACACCTTCACAACCAAAAAAGAAAACTTCTACCATGGAGTTTTACTAGGCTTACTAAGCTATGATCCAGACTGGTACATTACCTCCAACACAGAAAGTGGAGACGGATACAGCGATATCATGATTGAAGCAGAACAAGCCCGAACAGGAATCATCATAGAAGTAAAATACGCAGAAAACATCAAAATGCTAGATAAAGCATGCGAAAAGGCACTAAAACAGATCAAAGAAAAACACTACGATCAGAAATTAGAAGAAGAAGGATACGAAACAATATTAAACTACGGAATTGCCTGCTATAAGAAACGATGTAAAGTCATGGTAGATAAATGATAAAAAAGGACACTTTTGAAACTTGATCAAAAGTGTCTTTTTTATAATAAAATTATTTATGCCTCAATCATATCCGCAATGTACTGCTCCATATGTTCTCTCGGAACATTCAGCACAAACGAAAGCTCGGAAAAAAGCATATATTCAGCTAATTTAAAATATCTTTCATCGGTAGAAGAAAGCTTTTTACCTTGTTCGGCACGTTCCTGTTTGCGGATATATATTAATTTTAGAATAGCTGCAATCTTTTCATTATCACCGCTTAATATTACGGCCTTATATTCCTGTTCACGCATTTTCTCATTTTGAATATCTTTTTCATCAATATCCGGCATAGATTTTATAAATGCTATGGCATCCTCTTTACTGATAATATTTCGGATTCGACCATGAACGGTATCTACAGGAATATATATCTTAGATCCTTTTTGATTGACCGGAGCTAATGCATAATATTCTTTATCTTTATTCACTCCAGACATATCAAGACATCCAACATCTTCAATTTCACAAATACCTTCAGGAATTTTTACGACATAATCACCTTTTTTGTACATAACGATTGAGTCCTTTATAAGATTTAAACTTGATTCAGATAATCCCCAACAGGAGAATTATTGTACTGCTTTCTGAATTCGTTTCATATCACTTTACCTCCAATTTATAATTCTAAAGAAACTAAAGTAAATCTGACAGAAAAAAGACTGCTTCACTCGGTAACATTCGAATGAAACAGTCTTTTTTTCATGTAAATCGTACTCGGTTTATATGACTATTTTATCATTTTTCGAAAAATTTTGTAAGTAAATTTTATCATGAATTTTACATGACAATAAATATTATAATAACAAATATAGTGAATAATACACAGTTTCCACCAATACCCTTCAGTGTATGTAGATAAACAATAAAATAACACCTTCCGTGAAACGATAGAATTTTATAGGATTTTTTACAAGCTCGCAGCCGTGCTTGGTGCAATGTTTGAGCGAAGCGAGTTTTGCAAGGAAAGCCGGCGAATCAGCGGCTTGTAAAAAATCCGTCATAAAATTCGTGTTTCACGGAAGGTGTTATTTTATTGTTTATCTACATACATCGACAGCCTATGGCCAACAATTATTTATTCGCCAAATTATTATTCTGATACCGAGAATCAAACGTAACCTCATCATCAAACCATTCAGGCCCCTCATATTCCACAGCAACTTCCTCACTAGGGAATTCCACCTCGGCCATTACAAGTCCCTCATACTCTCCATGAAAGACATCCAATTCAATAATAAATCCATGTTCATCCGGAATCTTATAACGAGTCTTGGAAATTAAAATCCCATCCACCTTTGGAAGCAGGTGTTCATAAGCTGCCTTATCAAGTGGAAATTCATGTTCGGTTCTAGCCATCAATCCCTTACTCTTAAAAGTTAAGAAATACTGCTTATTCATCCTGCGGATACGAATAACAGGTTCCATGCAAAGATAGCCCTGCTCAATCTCAGAGTGTGGATAAGAATCCAGATTATCAGGTAAGTTGTGGACGATAAATTTTCTTTCGATTTCCATGAGCATTTCCTCCTTGAAGTGCAGATCCTAAGCCTCTTAAGGCCTCATACTTTTTCTTTATTATACCCATCGTCTATGATATAATCAACAAAGATTCGAGAAAAAAGACAAAGGAGATGAATATAAATGCGTTTAAGAAATGTACCAGGAGCGAGAGAAACAATTATTGAAAACCAGTTTTCCATCCAAGAGCCAGAACAGAAGAAAGGAAAATGGGCAGAGGTATTTGGAAATGATCATCCGATCCACATCGAAGTAGGAATGGGAAAAGGACAGTTTATCATAGAAATGGCAAAAAGAAATCCAGAGATCAACTATATCGGAATTGAGAAATATTCTAGCGTGCTAGTAAGAGCCGTAGAGAAATTAGAAGACTTTGAACAGAACAATCTTCGCCTGATCCGTATGGATGCAGAGAATATTGAAGAAGTTTTTGATAAAGATGAAGTAGACAGAATCTACTTAAACTTCTCCGATCCATGGCCAAAAGACCGACATGCAAAGAGAAGACTGACATCCACAAGATTTTTAGAACGATACAATAACATTTTGACACCAGAAGGAAGAGTCATGTTTAAGACAGACAATAAAGATTTGTTTGACTTCTCCTTAGAACAGGTAGAAGAAGCAGGATGGATCTTAGAAAATCACACATATGATCTTCATCATAGTGAATATAATGAAGGAAATGTCATGACAGAATATGAAGAGAAATTCTCCGCCAAAGGAAATCCAATCTGTCGTTTAGTAGCATATCGTCATGCAAAGTAAAAGGATTGCATAAAATAAACAAAAAGTGGTAATATAATCATGAAACAAGGAAAGTTTCGATGCAAGATCCAGTTATTTTTATATTTGCATCCATGTATAAACCGATGGATCTGCAGATTTTATGAATCATTAGAAGAAGCAAAACGATGTTTAAATAAATAGCAAAGGATAGGTGAATGATTATGGAATATACATTTACAAGTGAAAATTTCGAAGAAGAAGTATTAAAAAGTGATGTACCAGTCTTAGTTGATATGTTTGCAACATGGTGTGGACCTTGCAAGATGATGGCTCCAGTCGTTGCACAGCTTGCCGAAGAATATAAAGGATCTGTAAAGGTTGGAAAGCTTGATATCGATCAGAATGTGGATATCGTGGCACAGTACAAGATCATGTCAGTTCCAACATTTTTAGTGATCAAAGATGGAGAGGTAGTTAAAAAACTGATCGGTGCAGTATCTAAAGAAGAATTAGTTGAAGCGATCGGTCAGGCAAAGTAGTATGATGAATATATTAAATATTGAACATATCAGCAAAATTTATGGAGAGAAAGTTATTTTTGATGACGTATCTCTTGGAATCCACAGCGGTGATAAGATTGGTGTGATCGGGGTCAATGGTACAGGAAAGACTACATTATTAAAAATTATCGCCAAGATCAATGAGCCAGACAAAGGCCAGATCATTTGTGGAAATGGAATCCGTGTATCTTATCTTCCACAGAATCCAGAATTTCCGAAGAAACAAAGTATTCTGGAATATGTGATGGATGGAAAAGAACATCAGGACTGGAAGACAGAGAGTGAAGCAAAGACAATTCTTACAAAGCTTGGAATCTATGATTTTGACGAAGGATGCGATCATTTATCCGGGGGTCAGAAGAAGAGAGTTGCACTTGCAAGAACTTTAGTAGATCCGACAGAAGTCCTGATCCTTGATGAGCCGACCAACCACTTGGATAACGATATGGTTTTGTGGTTGGAAGAATTCTTAAACAGCTTCCGCGGCGTATTGGTCATGGTAACTCATGACCGCTATTTCTTAGACCGCGTCACAAATAAGATCGTGGAGATCGATAAAGGAAAGCTTTACGAATATGACACAAACTATTCAGGATTTGTAGAATTAAAAGTCCAGCGTGAAGAGATGGAATTAGCGACAGAACGCAAACGTCAGAGTTTACTACGTGTGGAAATGGAATGGATGAAGCAGGGAATCAAGGCAAGAGGAACAAGACAGAGAGCAAGAACCGAACGTTTTGAGGAACTTAAGAATGCCAAAGGTCCCTCCATGCAGCAAAATGTCGAAATGGATTCCATAAGCAGCCGTCTTGGAAAGACAACGATCGAGTTAGAACACATTTCCAAAGGATTCGGTGATAAACATCTGATCAACGATTTCTCTTATATTTTCCTAAGAGATGATCGAATCGGATTTATCGGACCAAATGGATGTGGAAAATCAACGTTAATGAAGATGATCATGGGGATTTTAAAGCCAGATGAAGGAAATATCACGATCGGAGACACTGTAAAGATTGGATATTTTGCACAGGAGAATGAAGATATGACTGGAGATATCCGTGTCATTGATTATATTAAAAATGTTGCAGAATACATCCAGACAACAAAAGGGCAGGCAAGTGCATCCCAGATGTTAGATCGCTTCCTGTTTCCACCAGAACTTCAGTACACACCGCTGGATAAACTTTCAGGTGGAGAACAGAGACGACTCTACTTATTAAAAGTACTGATGGAAGCACCGAATGTTCTGATCCTTGATGAGCCGACCAATGACCTTGATATCCAGACATTAACGATCCTTGAGGATTATCTGGATACCTTCGCAGGAATCGTGATCACGGTATCCCATGACCGCTATTTCCTTGATCGTATTGTAAACCGTATCTTTGCATTTGAAGAAGGCGGACATTTAAAACAATACGAAGGTGGATATACAGATTATCTTGAAAAAGTAAAACCTGCAGCCAAACCAGAAAAAAGCAAACCAGCGAAAAAAGAAAACAACGGAAAAAAATTCCAGAAAGAACATCAAAAGAAGCTTAAATTTACATACAAAGAACAAAAAGAATTTGAAACGATCGATGATGATATCGCCAAACTGGAAGAGAAGTTAGAGCAGTTAGACGAAGAGATCATGGAAAATGCAACGAATTCTGGAAAGTTAGCAGAACTGACGGAGCAGAAAGAATCTGCACAAGCGGAATTAGATGAGAAAATGGATCGTTGGGTATATTTAAATGATCTGGCAGAACAGATAGCAAATCAATGACAAATAAAAGAGGATTGACTTACAAAATATCAGATAAGGCAATCCTCTTCTTTTACTCTTCTTTTTTTACTTTGATCTTCTTTTTATACAATCGATAATCTACCCAGTTCTTGATCAAGAATTGAACCGTCGCAAAGAACGGAACTCCAAGGAACATTCCCAAAGGACCAAAATAAGCACCGCCAACTGTAATAGAAAATAAGATCAACAATGGACGTACGCCCGTGGATTCTCCAAGAATCTTAGGTCCAAGGATCAATCCGTCAAACTGCTGTAAAACAAAGACCATAATGATAAAGATCAGACATTTCATCGGACTTACGATAAATAAAATAAATGCCCCTGGAACAGCACCAATGATCGGACCAAAATAAGGAATCATATTTGTAATTCCGATAATAACACTGATCAGCACTGTATATGGGAGTTTTAATATTGTCATTGCAATAAAAGCAAGCAAACCAATGATCAGAGAATCAATGGATTTTCCAATAATAAATCCAGAAAAAATATTGTGACAATCTTTTAAAGTGCGTAATACACGATAAGAGAAGTTTTCATTAAAGATTGCAAGAACAATTCTTTTACCAGCATATTTTAAAATAAATTTATCAATGGTCATATAAATAGAAACAATAAATGCAATAAATAAATTAAATAATCCCTTTGCAAATGACATGGAAGCTTCATAAAGCATAGGAACAATATTTGTTAAAAGATTATTCGTCAGTTCAAACAGCTTTGGTAAAGTTTTCGTCTCGATCATATCAGCAATCTGGTCAGGAAATATATCGGTACTGTTTTCACGATATTGCTCAAACATCGACATGATGGAGTTATAAATATCAGGGATCATCAAAGATAATTCACGGATACTGTCATATAACTGTGGAATGATAAATCGAAGG
>OKVC01000989.1_pt1 | contig 10137 bp, 9 predicted proteins | sample 1606641 | NCBI WGS metagenome assembly OKVC01 (sample SAMEA3882518, study PRJEB24775) | human gut metagenome | biome: human-associated habitat; feature: intestine environment; material: feces | place: Netherlands | collected 2009/2010
GTCCCGTCCAGATCCACACAGATCAGCATAGCTTTCCCTCTTTTCCTTCGCAAAAATCAGCCACATCGTTGGCCACCATCACCAGCCCTGCATAGAACATCGGCGCGCGCTTGCGGTCCTTGGCCAGCTTGTAGGGCATCAGCCGCAGCCAGTGGATGACCTCGTGCATCAGAATGCTCTCGACCTGCTCCCGCGGGTAGCGGGCGCTCAGATCCTCCATCACGGCGGCCAACAGCGCGTCATAGGCCGCACTGCGCGTCAGCTGGAAGTCAATACGGTTGTCCTGCACGGCCACGCGCGGCGTCTTCATCATAAATTCGTAGCTGCCGTGCAGGCTTTGCAGCAGCTTGCCGTAATCCAGGAACGGACTTTCGTGCAGATTGCCGGTATTCGGGTCAATCAGATACCAGCTATCGTTGTCGGTGCGGCAGATGATGTTCTCAATCGTCAGGTCGCCGTGGATCGTGCCCACAGGGTCCTTCGCAAACAGGTTGCGCAGCCGGTCATGGTCAAACATCCAGTCCAGCGCGGGCAGGTTCTTGTACTCCACGCCGTTGATGCGCAGCGTGTCATAGCTCATCAGCTCGCGCAGCATCCGGTCCTCATGCAGCTTTTTCAGGTTGCCGTCAACCTTCGTCTCGATGTACTTTTCGATTTTCTCCGCGTCCGCCGGGACCGCCGTCGGCTTGTAGAGCTTATCCTCCAGCGTCGCCAGCACCGCACGCAGGATGGCGCGGCTCTTTTCCACGGGGTTCGAGTGCAGGTAGCGGAACATCCCCACGGCCTGCGGGTTGTAGACCATGTCGTACCAGCAGCAGCCGTCGGCCTCCTCGCTGCGCAGAATATCGCACAGCGGCAGGCGGTCTTGCTGGGCACGCAGCCAGTCGAGCTGCTCGGCCAGCTTTGCGCCGTCCTTGCCAAAGGCATATTTGCGGTAGAACGTCGATTGCGTGTCCATGCAGAGCATCGTCGTGGCGTTCGACCCGGCGGAGTAGTCCTCCAAAATCGTAATGCCGCGGTTCATCTGCAAAAACCGCTTGACGTAGTCCTTGTTTTCCAGACCGAAATACCGGCTCAAGAACACCGCGCGGTCATGCTCGTCGGCCTGCGGCAGCAGGTTCAGGTAGCTTTCCCCGGCGGGGGCGGCCTGCGTGGCCTGGTTCATCGCGCCGCGCACGCCCTCGGGCAGCAGCGTGGCCGCCCACATGGCCAGCAGCGGCAGCACAAACCATGCCAGCAGCAGCCAGCGGGCCGCGGGGGCTGCCGTGCCCAGCGCACCGCCGGGCAGCAGCGCGGCAAAGTCCGCGGCGTTGCGCCCGAACAGCAGCCCGAACACATCCACCAGCTGCATCGGCTCCCCGGCCACGGTCAGCGCCGCGATGTGTCCATCCTCCGTGGACAGCCCTGTCACGCGGTGGCCGAAGCGCACCTCGCCGCCGCGGTCGATGATCTCGCGCCGGAGATTCTGCACGACCTCGACGAGCACGTCCGTGCCGATGTGGGGCTTGGCGTCGTAGGTGATGTGCTCCGGCGCGCCGTGCGCCGCGAACTCCGCGAGCACGAAGCCGATGCGCGCATCGTGTGTGCCGGTGTTGAGCTTGCCGTCGGAAAATGTGCCCGCGCCGCCCTCGCCGAACTGCACGTTGCACTCGGGGTCGAACGCGCCGCCCGCGCGAAACGCGGCGATCTGCGCGCTGCGCGTCCTGGCGTCCGGCCCGCGCTCGAGCACGATGGGTCTTGCACCCGCGCGCGCAAGCAGGAGCGCGGCAAACATCCCCGCCGGGCCGAAGCCCACGATCACGGGGCGCGTCTGCGGCGGCGCGATGCGGGGGATGGGGTAGGTCTTGTCCTGCACGATCGCGGCGGTGCGGCAGCGGCGGACGAGCTGCTGCTCGTCCCCGCGCACGGTCACGCCGACGGTGTAGACATAGTGAATGTCATCCTTCCGGCGCGCATCGAGTGATTTTTTGCGGATGCGCAGCCCGGTGATGTCGCCGGCCGGGATCTTCAGCGCCTTGGCTGCCAGCGCCTTGAGCGCTGCCTCGTCCGCGCCGGGTGCAAGCTTCAGGTTCGGGATTACAATCATCGGCAGGCCCTCCCGGCCGCGCGGCCGCTGGCCCACGCCCACTGCAGGTTGTAGCCGCCGCAGTCGCCGTCAATGTCCAGCACCTCGCCGCAGGCGTACAGCCCCGGCACGAGCCGGCTCTCCATCGTGACGGGGTCGAATTCGTCCGTGCATATGCCGCCGGCCGTGACCTGCGCGCTCTCGAAGCCCTCCGTGCCGCGCACCGGCAGCGCGAAGCCCTTCGCCGCGCACACGAGCGCCTTGAGTTCCTGGTCCGTCACGTCGCCGAGCGGCCGGGCACAGGGAATATCGGCGTAGCGCAGCAGCATCTTGCCCACGCGGTTGTGCACCGTGCCGGTCAGTACCTCTTCGCACGGAAGCGCGGGCGCGAGCTTGCGCCGCGTCTGCAAAAACGCCAGAAATTCCGGCGCGCCGTGTTCGCGCAGCAGGTCGAGCGTCACGGTCTGGCCCTCGCCGCCGCAGCTCGCCGCGCGGGAAATTTCAAAGATCGCCGGGCCGGACACGCCCTTTTCCGTGAACTGTACCTCGCCCGCGCTGCGCGCGAGCACCTTGCGGCCCTGCGTGAGCGTCACGCGCGCATCGGCGCGCACGCCCTTGAGTGCGCGCGGATAGGTCGGCTCGGTCGTCAGCTGCACGAGCGCGGGGTGCAGCGCCGTGCGCCGGTGGCCGAGGCTTTGCAGCAGGGTGTAGCCGTCGCGCACGCCGCCGGCCTTCGCCCCGGCGATGCCGCCGCACGCGATGATGACGCGGTCGGCGGGGATCGTTTCGCTTTCCGTCTCGATGACAAAGCCGCGCCCCTGCCGGCGCACGGCCGTCACGGCCTCGCCCGCGCGCAGGGCGATGTTCGGCCGCGCGAGCGCGAAGCGCAGCACGTCCACGACGCTGTTGGCCGCGTTCGAGAGCGGATACACGCGCCCGCCCGGCTCGGTCACGGTCAGAAGACCGTGCGCGGCGAACCAGTCGAGCGCCGCTGCGGGCGGAAAGGCCGCGAGTGTGCGCGCGGCAAACTCCGGCTGCGTGCCGTGGTAGTTTTCGGGCGCGGCGCCGGTGTTTGTCAGGTTGCAGCGGCCGTTTCCGGTCACGGCGAGCTTGCGCCCCACGCGCGCCTGGCGCTCGAAGAGCAGGATTTTATTTTCCGGTTGTTCGGCGGCGGTCAGCGCGGCCATCATGCCGGACGCGCCCGCGCCGATGACTGCGATCGTCATGGCGATGCTCCGTTTCTATCGTTTTCTTTCCTTATTAAACCACACTTCGCCCGCAAATACAAGAAAACGGAGGGCGTCCCTGACGTCACGCACGCAGGCGATCGTCCTTGTGCCTCCGCTCGACCGGGATTGAGGCCAAAGCCTCCCCTTGCGCAGGGGAGCCAAGGGCGTATCACCAAAACTGCCAACAGGAATCTCTGCCTGCCCCCGCAAACAAAAAACCGGCGGCAGCCAATCTGGCTGCCGCCGGTCTTCCGGGCGTGTGGTCACTTTTTCGGCACGTCGCACTCGGGCATCAGTTCGTCGCTCATGACGGCCAGCACGTGCTCGAACGTCGCCAGTTCCTCGGGCGTGAACCGCTCATGGATGCGCGCGAGCACGGTGTCGATGTAGCTCTGCATGAGGCCGTTGTAGCAGTAGAACTTGTCCGACAGCTTCAGGTGGTATTCGCGCCGGTCGGTGTCGGAGTTCTCCTTGACGATGTAGCCCTTGCGGATGAGATTGTTGACCTTATAGGTCGCGTTGGACTGCGAGATGCCGAGAAAATCCGCAAACTGACCGATGGTCGGCGCGTCGAGCTCGTGGATGACCTCGACGGAGAACGCCTCCATCGCGCTCAGCGAGCCCTCGCGCTCGCGCACCTGCGAAAACAGGCGGCGAAAAAATTGCAGCTTAAACTTCTCGTACACGCTCTGAAAATTCTGCTCCAGCATCGGAAGTTCCCCCCTTACTTCTTCGATTCGCAAGACATTTTCTTTTTTACACCAAAGTGGCAAAAAAGTAAAGAGCCGGACGCGGAGAAATTCCCGCGTCCGGTAAAATTAAGCAGAATTTAACGCCTCACGGCGCTTTCGGTCCTTCGTCCGTCTTGGACTGGGGTGCGTCCTCGCCGAGGACCTCGCCCGTCGTCTCGACGGCGGTGGCGTCGTCCACGAAGTCGTGCACGGCGGCCTTCACGTCCTTGACAAAGATGGCGGCATACACGACGGTGCACAGGTTCTGCACGCCGTCGACGATGAGCGACACGCCCATCATGATCGTGAGCACCTGCTTGCCGTCAAAGGGGTTGAACACCAGCAGGATGCCCAGCACCAGGCACACGACCGTGCACACGAGCGTGACCCACCACGAGTGCGCGCCCATGCGCCGCGAATCGACGGCGACCTGCAGCTTAAAGACGCTGTCGACGAGCACGAGCAGGCCGATCATGACCGAGAGGATGTCCGTCAGCGCCGGCGCGCGCCAGAGCATGAGCGCGCCGAGGATGATGCAGAACAGGCCGACTGCAAAGTCGAACCGGATGGCCACACCCTCGACCTCGCGGATGAAATAGAGCACGATCTTCATCACACCGAACACGGCCATGGCCGCGCCGAGAATGCGGCAGATCATGACCAGCGACGTCTCGGGGTTCACGACAAGATAGATGCCGAGCAGCAAAAACATCGCGCTGAGCACGACGTAGCTCCACTTGATGCGCTTGAATACCTTCATGCCTTTCCTCCTTACAGGCCGAGCGGCTCGTCGATGAGCACGACCTCGACCTTGGCCATGTCCATCATCTGTCCCCAGAGCACGAGCAGCGCGTTGCAGCCGCGGCTCTTGCTGCGGCAGTCGACACAGCGCTCAAGTTCGTGGCACGGCTGGTCGCCGTCAAAGCGCCGCATATTCTGCACGGCGGCGGTGTTGCGCGCGCGCGACAGGGCACTGTCAAAGTCCGGGCAGATCTTGTTCGTGCCCGCGACGATGTACACCGTCTTGCCGATGCCGTAGACCATGGCGGCGAGGCGGTTGCCGCGGCCGTCGATGTTGAGGATCTGGCCGTCGGCGGTGATGGCGTTGGCGCTGCTGAGATACACGGGCGCGGTCAGCGCGTGGTCGAGCGTGTCAAAGCCCGGCGTGCGCCAGTGCCACCAGACGGTGTTGTGCTTGGTGAGCCGGTCGTACAGGCCGATCTGGTCGATGGTCTTGCTGCCGCCGATGCCGACGGTGGTGCCGTCGATCGCGCCGTCGAGATAGTCCGCCGCCTCGCGCCCGGTGGCGAAGTGCTGCACGGCGAAGCCGCGGCCGGTCAGGGCACGGATGGTTTTTTCGATGTCCATGGGACATGCCTCCATTTTGATATATTCTGCCCTTATCCTACCATCGTCATCCGCCGCTGTCAATTTCCTTTGCGGTTGAATCCGGCGGCGTGCTTTGCTATAATGGCGGCAGACAGACACAGAGGGGAGAAACGTTTCATGCAGTTACTTTATGCACTGGCAAAGCTGCGCACACCGTTTTTGGACGCGGTGCTCGGCGCACTCACCAACTGCGGCGGCGAGCTTGTGTTCATGGCCGCTGCCATCATCGTGTTCTGGTGCGTGAGCAAGTCCTGCGGGTACTATATGCTCACGGTCGGCTTCGTCGGCACGATCGTCAACCAGTTTCTCAAGCTTGTCTTTCGCATCCCGCGCCCGTGGGTGAAGGACCCGGATTTTCAGATCGTCGAGAGCGCCCGCGCCGAGGCCACCGGCTACTCGTTCCCGAGCGGACACACGCAAAACGTCTTTGCGTCCTTCGGCTGCCTCGGCCGCTGGACGAAGCGGGCGTGGTTGCGTGTGGTCTGCGCGCTGCTGATCGTGGTCACGGCGTTTTCGCGCATGTACCTCGGCGTGCACACGCCGCTGGACGTCGGCGTGTCGTTCGGCATCGGGCTCGTGCTGGTGTTCGCGCTCTATCCGCTCTTTCGGGACATTGACAGCCATCCGAAGCGGCTCTATCTGCTCTTTGCCGGCATGGCGGTGCTGGGCGCTGCCTACCTGCTCTTTGCCGAGCTCTGGCCGTTTCCCGCGGATGTGGACGCGGCAAACCTCGCCTCCGGACGCAAGAACGCGTACACGCTGCTCGGCGCGGTGCTGGGCATGACGTTTGCCTACTGGCTCGACCGGAGGTATGTGCACTTTGACGTGCGCGCCGTCTGGTGGGCGCAGGTGCTCAAGGCCGTGCTCGGCCTCGCCATCACGATCGGCCTGCGCACCGTGCTCAAAGCGCCGCTGCTCGCGCTGTGCGGCGGGCACAATATTGCCAATCTCATCCGCTATGCGCTCATGGTCATTTTTGCCGCCGGCATCTGGCCGATGACCTTTGGCTGGTTCGGCCGCCTCGGGCGGAACAAACCTGTGCCCGGCACGTCAGATTGAATTGACTTGTCGTCATAAGTGTGTTACTATTTATAAAGTTATGTAAACATGCCAACACGGACATAAAGAGGTGCGTATCACATGGACAAACACGCATTGGATCCTGCCTGCCTGCTCGGTGATCGGCTGCAGACGCTCTCGCGCGCGGAGCTGACCGCGCTGGCCGAGGCGCTGTGCCGCATCCTGGCGGAGCGCGGGACATATCACGGCGGCATCCGCCCGGACAACATCAGCCGTGCCGGGGACGGTACGGTCGGTCTCGGCGCGCCCGCCCGCACGGACACGAAGGACTGGACGACCGAGGAGCTGGAGTTCATGGCGCCCGAGGTGTTCTGGAGCGGCACGCTCGACGCCTCGGCCGATGTGTATTCGCTCGGCCTGCTGCTGTATGCGGGCGTGTCGGGCGGCCGTCTGCCGTTTTACCCGGACGACCGTGCGCCGCTGCCTGAGGACCAGACCGACGCGCTGCGCCGCCGCATGAACGGTGAGGCGCTGCCCCCGGCGCGCAAGGCCGGGCGCGGCCTGCAGGAGATCATCGCGCGCGCCACGCAGTGCAAGCCGGACGACCGCTACGCCACGCCGGCGGAGCTGTGCGCCGCGCTCGAGCAGTATGATGCCGAGCAGCGCCGCAATGTGCCGACCGCGCAGGAGATGTTCAACAAGCCCGAGCAGGAGCTCAGCGAGGTCGAGCGCATGATGCTCGACATCCTCGCCGAGGAGGCCGCCGCGCCTGTGCCGGAGGCTGAGCCGGAGATCGCGGCCGAGCCCGAAGCGGAAGCTGAGTCTGAGCTGAAGTTTGAGCTGAAGACCGAGGCGGAGGAAGCCCCGGTCATTGAGCCGGAGGCCGAACTCGAGTCGGAAGCAAAGCCGGAGGAAACCCCGGCTGCCGAACCGGAAGCGAAGCCGGAGGAAACCCCGGCTGCCGAACCGGAAGCAAAGCCGGAGGAAACCCCGGTCACCGAGCCGAAACCGCAGCCCGAGCGCAAGCCAGAACCGCAGCCGCTGCCGAATAAATTCCGCCCCGAGAATCGGCCCGTCCAGCCGGAGACCCCGGCGAAGCCGAAGTCGGAAAAGAAGCCGGAAAAGCCGCCTGTGAAAAAGCCGGAGGCCTACCGTCCCGCCCCGTCCAAGCCGAAAAAGCAGCCGTCGGCCGAGCAGCGCCAGTCGCACAAGGCGGGCATCCTGCTGACCGTGCTCATCATCTGCGCGGCCGTGCTGGCCGTGCTGCTGCTGCGCTCGCTCGGCGTGTTCGGCACGCCCGCCACGGCGGAGACCACCCCGACGCCGACCGTCCCCGTCGAGACCGTCGTCCCGACCGAGACGCCCACGCCCACCCCGACGCCGAAGCCGGAGCCGACATATGAAGTCGTCACGGCGGACGTCTCCTGGGCCGACGCCGAAGCGGCGGCCGAGGCCAAGGGCGGCCACCTCGTTGTGATCGACAGCGCCGAGAAGTGGACGCGCGTCGCCCAGCTGGCCGACGAGTCCGGCCTGACCTATGTCTGGATCGGCCTGCACCGTACCGACAGCGGCGAGCTCGCCTGGGTCAAGGACAACGTTGACCCGGTCTATAACTGGGCGTCCGGCGAACCGTCCGTGCACGATACCAACGGCGCCGCCGAGGATTACGTGCTCATCACGAGAACGTCCAGCGGCTGGTATTATAACGACTGCATCGGCGATCCCGCCGGCCGTTACCCGCAGTTCTACAGCGGAAAGATCGGCTATATCATCGAGATCGACCCGTAAAACGTGCAAAAAGCTCCCCGGCCATCCGGCCGGGGAGCGATTTTTTTGTGCAGCGTTCAGGTCTGCCAGTCGGTGACTGGTTTGCCGTCGCTGTCGGTGAACGTGCCGCAGGCAATCATGATCAGGTCGACCAGCGCGCCGATGCCGAAGCAGCCGGCCGTGAGCAGCCAGAGCACGCCCGTGCCGATCTTGCCGACGTAGAACCGGTGGATGCCGAGTCCGCCGACGAAGATGCACAGCAGCAGCGTGATCAGGCGCGATTTCGGGCTGGCGTTCGGGTCAACGGTTTTTGTCGGTGCCACGGCGCAGCCGCACTTTGGGCAGACGACGGCCTCGTCGACCAGCTGCGCGCCGCAATGAGCGCAGTATTTCATGGTGTTTCCCCTCCTTCGCTGCCGCCGCAGCGGCCGCGATACTTGTCACATGGCGGCGATATCTGTCATGTGATAAAATCAGTGTAGCATTCCGCTGGTGGCTTGTCAATTCCGGCGCAGCGCTCGCAGCCGAAATATACCGCCTGCGGTCAAAAAACCGCCCCGGGAGCATCTGCTCCCGGGGCGGTGGGTGTTTTGGCGGAAATTACTCGCCGAAGTAGCGCTTGAGCAGGCCCTCGAACGCCTTGCCGTGGCGGGCCTCGTCGCGGGCCATCTCGTGCACGGTGTCATGGATCGCGTCGAGGTTATACTGCTTGGCCAGCTTTGCGAGCTGGAACTTGCCGTCGGTCGCGCCGTTCTCGGCGTCGACGCGCATCTCGAGGTTCTTCTTCGTGCTGTCGGTGATGACCTCACCGAGGAGCTCGGCGAACTTCGCAGCGTGCTCGGCTTCCTCGTGCGCGGCCTTCTCCCAGTACAGGCCGATCTCCGGGTAGCCCTCGCGGTGCGCCACGCGCGCCATGGCCAGATACATACCGACCTCGGAGCACTCACCCTCGAAGTTGGCTCTCAGACCGTCGACGATCTCCTTCTGCACGTCGGCCGGAACGTCCGCGCCGAACGCCTTGCCGACGCCGACAACGTGCTCGGCAGCCCAGGACTTCTCAGCCTTCTGCTCGATGAACTTGGAGCCGTCAACATGGCACACCGGGCACTCGACCGGCGGCTGCTCGCCTTCGTAAACGTAACCACAGACACTGCAAACCCATTTTTTCATTGTAAGTTCCTCCTAAAGTTTTTTGATTTCGATCGTTGGTTTATTCGGAAGCGGCTTCCTTTGCCGCTTGCTGACAAGCTTTGCACAGCCCCGTGAACGTGATGCTGCAGCCGAGCACCTGCGCGTCTGTCACGCTCTGGGCGAGCGCGCACAGCTGCGGCTCGGGCGCGCCGGGCAGCGGCACGTCGATGACGCGGCCGCACTGCGCGCAGTGCAGGTGGGCGTGGGGCTCTGTGCGGGCGTCGAACCGCTCCTGCCCGCGGAACACGCCGACGCTCATCGCGTCGCCCTCTTCGGCGAAGAGGCTCAGGTTCCGGTACACCGTGCCGAGGCTCAGGTCGGGGTAGTCCGGCTTGAGCTGCTGGTAGAGCTCCTGCGCGGTGGGGTGGGCGGTCGTCGCTGCGAGGGCTTCGAGGATGACCTGCCGCTTTTTGCTGTTTTTGCGGATGGGCATCGAAGCACCTCCTTCAATATCAGTAACAGGAATTATTACTGATATTAAGATAGCACAGGAATTTGTGTTTGTAAAGTACTTTTTGCGAATGATTCTCGAGATTGTGCAGATTGCTGTGTTTTCTGCGCCGTGTTTTGGCGTTTGTGCGCAATTTGTGCGCGGTACAGTGCGGGAGATGCGCAAAAAGGCCGGCCGCGCGGTGTCTGCGCGGCCGGAAGGAAGAAGACTTGCGCATACGCGCAGGGGGAGGGGCGGGAACACAGCCGCAGCCAATCAAAGCCTCCTCCCCGAGGAGAAGGCCGGGGTGTGCCG